>Ga0265297_10005877_pt1 | contig 18294 bp, 31 predicted proteins | sample Munlanlwell13791_FD_192502 | JGI IMG/M metagenome (GOLD analysis project Ga0265297, IMG submission 192502) | Leachate microbial communities from a municipal landfill in Southern Ontario, Canada - Leachate well 137-91 | ecosystem: Engineered > Solid waste > Landfill > Unclassified | place...
CAAATAGGCAAGGCATAGGCCGAATTTACGCTTGCAGACATTATAACCAATGTTTAGTATAATATACTAAATAAGTTTGGTGGAAGAAGCAAGAACTAATTAAGTTTACACTTAATAGAATGCAGAACGTGAATGGATACCATATACATGGCTAGATTAATTTATTTTATAATTCTGTCTAAATAAAACGAATCCCCATACTCTGTAACTTTCCAGTCCGAAAAATATTTACTTAATAATTTTTTATAAACATCAAAACGACGATTCCTCTTAATTGGATATCCTTCCCCATAATTACTCCGAACTGCTTTCTCATAACCTTCTAAATTGTTAATAAACTCTTTATAACTATCCCACTCAGTACTAATCCCACTTATATACTGAAATATATTATGGTTTACATTTATTATATTTTCTTCCAATCCTTTCTCCAACTCTTCTATACGATCTAATATCTTAACTGAATTTACATCATATTGCTTAGGTACTTCTCTACCTAATTTATTAAATATTGACCTCTGTGCCTCTGTAGGTTCTATCTCCTTAGACTTATATCCCTTAATTTCATCCACATACCACTTTAGAGACCGTTTTAACAACTCTTTCGCTTTACCTATGTCCAACCCCTTTATATACTTCGTATTGCCTGAAATCGCTCTAAATGTCAATTTATCATAGCCCTTACGATCCGCTATATTCTTTACTACCCATAATACACCATTCATTACCTCTAAATCACCACCACTAGATAAATTATCCATAGTGTCATTAACATAAAATAATATACTCTTTCTCTCCTCATCATAATCGCTAAACCATACCTTTACATCATTCCCCTTACTAGTTGTAAATCTATATTGTTCTATTTTAATAGTACTACCCTGGTACACCAGCCTTATTAACTACAGATTTAGTAACTTTGCTAGGCTTACTAGGTGAATACCATTCATTTAACGTCTCAAAACTCTTTTCTTCTATAATTTTAATAACCTCACAATCATATATAATAAAATGTACAGACTCCTTCTGTGAGTGTAAATATCCAATTATACCTATTTCCGCCATCGCCTTAGCCCATTCCTCCGCATTCCGTCTAAAAAATTCCCTATATACCATTATACATGCATCAATAAGTGAAAAATTATTGTAATTATTAATAACCATCTTTAAATGAGAATCTTTTACAAACGAAGGTTCCTCTATTTCATATCCATAATCAGTTAACGCATACCATACGCCTTCTGAATCATATTCTTGTGCCTTCTTTAATAATTTAAATAATAACTCTTTATTATTAGAACTCTTGTCTTTCTCATTAATGACTTTCCCTTTACTAGTATCTATCTGAACAGTGTAAACATATCCTTTCGGACTGGCATATCCAATTGCCTCTGAATAATTATCTGTAAAATATATTCCTGGTCCGTTTGCATTCGTATCCCTAATAAATGCATCCCTATCCATCTTCTGATTACAGAAATTATCTCTTTTATTTGAATCCCCATGATACCATGTCTTAATCTCTTTCTTGTCCTCTGTTAATTGTCCCTCAAACTCTGCCTTATACGCAGGATCTACTACTGCCTTAATCCCTATTATAACTTCCTTCTGTTCCTCTGTCAAACCCCTTGTAAACCATGCCTTACCACCACTTACTTTCGCCCATCCTTTATCCTCTAAACTCTTCTCAGTACTACCTAATAATACGGCAGTCACCCCATGACCATAAAAATCAGTTAAATAACATAACCCCTCACGATCTATCCATATATTGTTCTCATCCCCTCCCTTACTTTCTATTTCTAAATAATTAATACCATATGGTGCCCGTAAATGTACTACATATCCACCAGGAAGTCTTTCATAACTACTGTACCCAACACCATACTTCCTCTTTAATTTCTCCTTACACTCATTTAAATCCTCTCCTATCATCGAAATTATACCTATGTCCGTCTTAAATACTACCACTACTCCACTATCATATAATTCCTCTGATATCCTTACTCCATCCTTAAATAAACTCCACCATAAATCACTGTATGGCTTAACTGTATCCAGTTTAAAACCAAATCCATCTGACTCACTAATATACGATCTAAAACTCATACCCTACCCCTATATTCTAATACCCCAGGATTGTAAATAACATATCCACCAAAACTGTTGTCATATAAACCATCTATACCAGCCTTTACCGCTATCTTGTCAAATCCATCCCGACCCTTTAATCTGTCTAATCCACTATCCCTCCACTTTATCCAATCTCCCTCATTACGTAAATCTAATACCCTGCCCTTCTTAATGATTTTAAACTCCAATACCACTCCACCTTCATCATCACTAAATGATGCATAATTCGACCTAGCTAACTCCTTATCCGGTGTAACGTAAAATCCAGTACCAAAATACCCCTTCGTACTCTTATCCATATCTATTCCATTTTCCTCTATATCCCTAGCTCCCTCTACACTCGTTCCATGATATACTATATCATTGTTTATATACTCCTTAAAACTCATACCACCCTCCTTAATTCTATATTAATAACTTCTCCCTTTATACTCATTCCTTCTTTCTCCCACCCCTTTATTCCCCTCTTATTAATATACCTACTATATAACGATAACCTCTTATTACCATCCTCTGTATCACCCTTTATCGCCACTATCTTAATTATTATCCTGTCTCCCTCTATCTCCCTTAATACTACCTCTAATCCCTCTAATACAGTGTCTAATACCCTTAATGCATCTACTCCATTTAATATACTACCTATATTATACTCCCTATCATTTACCTCAAACTCTACCTCTATCCACCTATTACTGTCTCCTAAATGTATACCATAATACTTTATTATATATTCTAAATCCTTTCCCTTATATGGAACCTTACTACTAAATCTCCACTTCTCCATGTCTCCACTTATAACATCATCCTTACCTATAAACTCTATACCATAACTACTCTCTTTTAATATCACCCTAATTATATCCCTAATCATCATAAAACCCCCTCTATCATAAATACACTCACTGGTTGACCTTTACCCTCATCTACCATAAATCCCCTATATCCACCCTCCTTACTCTTCCTTATACCTTCTTCTATATCCTTCTCATCTGTCGCTCTAGGTAATGGATCTAATATTAATATCTCATCCCTCTTTATACTCATCTCCCTTATCTCACTATCTATTCCACTACCCGTAAATTGCCTACTCCACTCCCTATCTGTACTCCAATAATTACCACCCTTATTATAACTACCTTCTCCCCTATATAACTTAATCATATCCCTATTATAATATTCCTTAAATAACATACTCCACTCCCTTATAATAACCTACTATCCTACGATACCTAAATTATTGTAAATATAAACCAACTCTATCTTAAATACTATATGATCGTAAATACTTTTAACTATCATAATTCCCCCATGATTTTAAACCACTACCCCACTATTGTAAATCGTCCTAAAACATATTTATATGTTTGTAAATACTACCTGATCAATTTATAATCAAATGAAATGATTTTAAACACATTTATATTAATTGCCATCTAGAACTTAGTTTGTTTTTAAACACATAGTAGTTAAAAAAATTATGGGGGGGTTTCTGTCCACCAATTACACTTATTTACAATCGTTTAGATTATTGTAAATAGGTTTAGACTGATTTAAAAAAATACCTTCTCTTGGAAATTACGGTAATAAGTATATATGGGAGTGGTGGTAATATAGTTAATATGGTATAGTGGTGATTTTACAATAGTTTAGGTATTGGGAATTTAGTATATATGGTGGATATGCAGTAGAGGAATTTACAATAGTTTGATGAGTGTAAATTAATAGTATATAATTATAATAAATTAGGATGAGTGTAAAGGTTGGGGTTATTTACAATAGTTTATATGAGTATAAAGGTAGGTAGTAATTTATAATAGTTTAGGATGGTTATAAATTAATGGAGTAGTTTTGGTATTGAAGGGCCATGTTTAGGACAGTTTAAATGAGTTTAAACTTATTTAGTAGTTTTGTGGTATTGATTAACAATATAGTAATGGGTATAAAATGGTGTGAATAATTAGTTGACAGATGTGATTATACCGTAGATGAAAATGGGTTTCAAATATTAAATAAATGGTGGTTGTAAATAGAAAGTTCTTTACATTCGTTTATAACATGATAGGGGTATTTTAGGAGTATAAAACTATTAAGGTAGTTATTAATAGGAATGGTTTTTAATAAGGAGATTAGTTTAAGATAGTTTAAGATATTTTTATAAATAAATTACATGTCGATATGTAGTGTATTATGTATAGCGTTGGATGAGCGTAGTCGATATGATAATGATGTATATTATCGAGTAGTAGAGCACAATCATGTTTATTTAATAATAGAGTCATTAAAGACGCATGTACTTCGTAGGATAGAGTACAATGATTTTTATTTAAAGTTTGTAAAGTGTGTAGATGTAGTAGAGGTTAATGACACGTATGATTTTAATGGATTAGGTGAGAGTGGTATGTCGTTATATGATGATCCATACACATTATATAATTGGAGACAGAGTGGCAATGTAGTTGGGTTTGATATAAATGGGTTATTAATAAGTAGTTTTGGAGGTAGTGAGGCGTTATATAATGTACCATATATTTCTGGTGAATTGAATAGGGGTTTAGGGAATTATTTTAGTGCAGCAACGGGGAAGTTTCATACAATTACAGCGGACTTTATGGTTCCGGATGGAATGAGTACAGTTACAATAAGTGTAAACACGTATAATGCATGGAATAGGTTTACGGCAGGAACGCCAAGATGGGCAGGGGTAGTTTATTATATAGATTCTGACACAACGAATCGTCAGCAATGTGAAGTGACGAATGAAGGTGAGTTAGTGAGTCAAGTATGGTATACACATGAAACATCATTAAGTGTATGTGACACATCCAAGGCATTTACAGTAACACCAGGACAGCACTCATTAACATTTTATTTAGGTTTAACTTCTAGTTATAAACCTACTCCACCTAGCGGATATAATGACTCACAATATAGAAATGTTAATATGGCAATAGACAGTATTAAATTAGAATTTAGTTGATTTACGTTTTTCGTGTTCTAGGTAGTTAGCGATATTATGAGCATCTTCGTATTGTAATTGTTTTAAATCCATTAGAGTACGTTCGACGAATTCATGATAGAGGACGAATTTAAAATCGTTATGGTTGATATTAGCATCTACCCATATTTCTGAATTTGGAACGTAGTCATATACTAGGTCGTGACCCCCTTCAACGAAGTCCATAGAGTAGTTATTTTTGATATAATCGCCGTCGATAGAGAATGCTTTAGTATTTAGGATATTGCCTAATAATGTTTTTTGTTTAGTTGTAGGGAGTTTAATAGTTTGGAGTTGATTCCAAGCCTGTTCGAATTTATTTAAGATAGATTGGTCTAGGTGTTTGAAGTATGCTTCTACCAGTTTTTTTAATTCGGAGATACGCATTGTATACCTCCTATAGTGTATATAGGTAAAGGAACTACTATATTTATAGTAAATGAGTTTAAAAATTAAGACACGGGTTATAAGTCCGTGTCTTAAATGGTTTTAGACTTGTGTAGCGATTTCTTTTTCAGAGAGGGTTGGGTATGGAGTCCATTCGGTTTCATCCTTCTTTAGACGCCACACGCCTTGAGAGAGGTTGCAGGTATAGGGTGCCTTGACCCAGAAGATTTCAAGAGAGTAGCGGTTATAGGGGATTTTGAAGCATTGATTTAGGAAGGTTACTACTTCCAGGTCATTACGAGCGACGACGATAGCGTTGTTATTCATTTGTGACTTAAAGTGCCACTGGTACATATCTGCATCTGGTAGGACAGGTTTAACTGATGTAGGTAGGTCAGTAACATCGTCAGAATCTTCATCAGTAGTATCATCATCAACAGTCTTACGAGGACGACCAGTAGGGACTAGATCCTTTTGTGGAATGAGTGTAGGATTCTTTTCCATCCATTCTGAGACCCATGCAGGACGCTTACCACGTTGAGCACCGAAAGTATATGACTTGTCGATTGTCTTATTTACAAGCGTATCACCTTCTAATACTACTGTAATAGCTACCGGGGTAGACTCAGGAGTAGTTTCTTTAACTTCTTCTACTGGTTTACCGTTTTTAGCTTCATAGTCTTGGACCCATCGTGGCTTACGGCCACGTTTGCCATAAGTATAGGTTTCGGAAGAGTTTGCGGGGTTGGTAATGGTATTGTCCATATATACCTCACTTTCATGATCTTGATTATATACTGTTTTAGAGGAAGTCAATAGGAAGTTTAAACTAGTTATGATGGTTATAAAACTTAGTTTTTATTTAAGAATGATTTATCACGGAATTCCATACCATGATCGAAGAATATTAGTCCACATGAGCATAAATGTACATTGACAGTATAGACAAATGTATGATCATTATCTGGATGATTTTCAAGTTTAACTTTTTGGAGCAATTTAGATTCTTTGCGTGGATGGCCTTTTATTAAGTGCCATAAACGTCGAAGAGCACAAGAGTTCCAAGTCCATTCATAATCAATTGGTTCATGTACTATATATGTAATTTCATCATCGAAATCAAGGAACAGCATATCAGCGAGCATTTGTCCATTAGACTTTTTTTGTTTGATGATTTTCATATATAGATCCTTTAAAGACAGACTCCACCTATATAACTATCTTTAGGATAGTCAGATAGGTGGAGTAGATAGGAACAGACTTCACGCAGTAGCGACTTCTGCAGTCTTCTTTGCAGGAACCTTGTCAGGGTTTGCAGCGATCCACTCAGTGACCCAAGAGGGGCGCTTGCCGCGCATACCGAAGGTATAGGTCTTATCTAGAGTCTTGTTGTGTAGAACATCGTCCTTTAGGACTAGATCAAACACGACGGTTTCCTTGACCTTCTCTGGTGCGCCGTTCTTGGCCTCATACTCCTGTACCCATGATGGCTTGCGACCACGCTTGCCATAAGTATAGGTCTGGGTAGCATCGGCTGGATTAGTAATAGTCTGCATGACTATATCTCACTTTCTAAGGGTTTAATAACCCTTTAAATAAACATCAATCTGAACGATTGATTGGTTGGTGGTATGTTTGTAAATCATGCTCTAAGCGAGCATCTTGATATCCTCTAAAGTAATCAGATGATTCTTTTGATCCGTATGAGTAGGGGTTTTCATATCTCTTCCCCTCCCATCCATCTTTGTATCCTTCATGATATTTATCATCTTGTTTCATACTTCTAATTATATCAAGATATTTTAAAAGTCAAACAAAATATTTTAAAATCATTTAACTCTTTTATGTTAATGTGTTTATATCAATTTACTATTATCAATTTCAATTATAGATTTTTCTTTTAGTTGATCTTTATAATCATCTTTTATAAATTTATATACATCTTTTTCTTTTTCAAATGAAACATCACCACCAAATTCAGATGGAAAAGATTCAAATTCCGTTTTATAAGGATACATTACTTCAGGGAAATAAAAAATTTTTCCAGAATTGTAAACCTTCTTTATTATTCTGTATTGTATTGGGTGATCTACCATATCATATCTCCTTTGGCTTAATTACAAACTTTTCAATATTCCAAATCCAAAATTTTAAAAGCATTGTATGATAAGAAGGAAGTGATTTATACTTATTGAAATCAGTAGAGATGAGTTTAATACGTTGAGTATACACCCAATTATTTCTAATAAGCCAAACGAGTATAAATAGTAAGAAGATTGAGTAACAGATTAAGATCATTTTAACTCCATGAGTTTAAAAGAGTTATAGATTGGTAGGGGATGTAGGAATCGAACCCATCAGGACCACCAAACTTTACTGGTACGGATATAAGCCGTATGTCTGGATCATCCCCCATGATGATTTATATTATAACAAATGTTATTTATATGTCAAGTGTTTTTATAATTCTTTTGTCTTCCGTGGTAGATACCTAGTCGTTTTGCTCGTTTTTTAATTGCATTATCTGTTACACCAAACATTTTTCCTATTTCAATAAGTGTAAGTTTATCCACATTTATTAGTTTGTCAAGTTCTTCTTTTGATACATTGAATTTACGTTTATTAATTAATTCTTTTCTTATACATTTATTATGATAGCAGTTAATACATATTTTTGAATGTCGTTCTTTGTATTCACCACAAATAGGACATATATTTTTTAATAATTTATTTTTTAATCTTTCTTTTTCCCAACATTGTTTACACATTTTACTTGTTATATTTTTATGATCATTGCATATAGGACATGTATTACATATAATAATATTTTTATTATTATTTAATATATATGATCCTTTAGGTCTTCTTGTTAATCGTTTTCTGGCTAAACTATTTGGATATATACTCATTAATTCTCTAAATAAATTTGCTCCTAATGTTAGATAATAAACTGTTCCTTTATATTTTATTTCATAAGGCAAATTAAATTTATCTTTAATATCTTTTAGAAACAATTCTGATCCACTACATATATTAGTTGTTTGTTGGCATCCATCACCATCAAAACATCCCATAAGGAATGCTTTTAAAATATCACCATCTAAATTAGGTAAGCGAATTATTCTAGATTTTCTTTCTATTAGTCCCCATTTTCTTAAATCTTGTGACATTTTTTTGTTTGCCTGTCTATAATGTACTTGTACACCAGATGTTTTATATGGCCCATAAGTTTTAATTTTATCTGGTGAATCTCCTAAAAATTTGACAAATTTAATTAGAAGATCTTTATCTTTTACTCCTAATATTAATTGTATATTATTTCCTTTAAGACATCCATCAGTAAATAACATTCCTAACCAATATGCTTTTTCAAGTGTGTCGATAGATTCGAATATATTTTCCATACAATGCTCCTTTTGTCTTATAGTATTTATACTCATAAGGAGTATGTAGGTTCGACTTTTATAATTATTAGAGGATTTACAATAGAGATTATTCTATAGGTAGATTGTTATCAATTAAATAATCTTGGAGATTTCCATTTGAAATAATTCTTTTAATACGAGTATACAATGCATGTTCGGTAGCATTCTGTTCCCATGGATATTTGCATACAATACCATCTTTGATATAAGTAACACCATTTTCAGTCCATTTACCTACTGAATTAAATAGATGTTCTATTTGGTATTCATCATACAATTTTTCCAAAGACTCTTGTGTAAGAACAACATCAGTTAACAGTTTAATGTCATCATTTTTAGTTTTTTCTTGATAGTGATAGAAGAATTCCATTTGGTTCTCCTTTATGAGAGGTATTATATCAACCTGTTTCAAATGTCAAGTAGATGTTTTTGATGTTTGTAAACACTTCCTCACTAATAGGATACTCTATTCCATTTACACTCATGAAGCATATTGAATCTATTTTAAAGAGTCTTAATTTATGAGAGACTATAGAATCATGTTTAACGACAGATTTTTTGAGTTTAAAGGAGCAATTACCTTTATGTGAGATTTGGCAGTTTTCACCTGTAGTAAAGTGGCAATCAGTTCCTGCAGTTATTTTACAATCATTACCAGTAATGATTCTACAACCAGACTGGACATTGATAGATACATTAGAAGTATTACCAAGATTAACGTAGATACCGTTTAGAGTACAGTTAAACTCATTATTAGACCATGTATAATCTTTTATTTGTTTATTATTTTTTAAGACGATTGGGATCATTTTAAATTTCTTTATATAAAAGATTCCCCTTATATTTTATTATAAGGGGAATCAGTGGGATAGGAGTCGGTGCTACCTTGCTTTTGGCAATTGGTTTTCACCTACCTTTTTTAATATGTCTAGGCAGCCATTAACCTTCTATCCCTCAAGCTGGGGTGATTGTTAGTTGGTTTGGTGAGACTTCAAGAACATATTCACTGAACAGTTGTTGTTCATCATAATACTGTGCAGGAGAGAATCTAAATTCGTGTCTAATAGTGGATCTTGCTAATGGATCAGTTGATGTAGAAGGAACAATACATATTGAATCTGGATATGCCGGGCACGGTCCAAAAATACAAACGAAGTCACAATTTAATGTGAAAATATATTGCATAGGTATTTCTAGTCTACCATCCTTACGTGTCTTTAAAATAATTGGAATTGGTTTATTATTTAAAAGAGTTTCATTTTCATAATCGGGTTCATCTTCATCAGTATCGTCATAATCGTAAATTTGTGTAGTGATTTTTTCAGTTTCTCCTACTGCGACTACTTCATACTTACAGACGCGCATTTTCATATTATTATAATCAGTAGGAATAGAAACCACGTCTAGTGGGTCAATCTTTGTATGGATTAGAGTATCACCACTGAATGATGCAGCATAATCAAATGCAGCAGCATGTAGACCCGTTGAACACGTTACAGATGAATCTGAATCAACTTGATCCCGTGGCATTTCCGGACTATCACCTAGATTGTTGCGGAATGTACCTACACCAGTCGAATCATTAAAAGTTCTACTATCCCAAAGATTTCCGTCCCGACCGCGAGTAACTTTCTTATAGCATACAAAGCATCCATCTAGGGTGATAGGAATATTGTTATGCTCTAAAAATCCATACAGTTCATTTCGAACCTTTTCGCTTACATGATTCTTAAGTTTATTCCAGAATGTAACAAGTGCATCATAAGGAAGACCTTCCTTAGCGAAGGCAATAATCCGAGTGGATAATGATTTTGGCATTGGAGTATCTGAATCATCATAAACAATGCCGTCAGTAATATAAAACTTCTTATCTGATAATAGTTCAACTGACTTAGCAATGTTACCAAGTGCTAACACAGTATCATACTCTTTATTCTTATATGCATTAATCATCTTTTTATAAAGAGGATTTACTTTAGGAACAGATACGAAAATCGGTTTACCATCTAATACACCAGATGCCGATATTACATTCTCTGTTACGATTACGGCTATTGTCATGATATATTCCTTTATTGGTTATGCGTTCATTATAAGAATGATTTTAAACTTGTCAACCTTTATTTTTAATATATTCTACTAAGTCATTAATAATTTCTGGATTCTCTAGCATACTACCACCACGAATACATTTAAGTAGTGGATACTTTTCATATATATTAATTGCTTTATTAATAAATGAAGTAGTATTATACTCATTTCCGTTATGACAAACAGATGAATATAGATGCTTTAATGTACTAAAATTCTTTTTAGTTCTAATACGATTTACAAATTTGTAAATACGTTGATTAATCTTTAATGAATGATTGCGATCTAATAGAGGAACTACCTTATCATAAAGAAAAATATCCATTGTATCTAATGAAACAATATCATGTTTCTCTTTAATAATATCAATAACAGCATTTCGTATAATAGGATGAAATGTGTTTAAAATATTTTTAATTTCTTTTTTAATATAAGCCTTTATACCGATTAGATTAGGATTTTTAGTAACGGTATTTAGTTTATTATTTGGAATACCGTAAACAGGTAGGTTTGATATTGTTTTAATTTTTTCGAGATAGTATGGACTTAGATCAGCCTTCTTATGACAGATATTAACATATATACCGTTAATAGACATCAAATCAACATCTACTGATTTCCAGCAATGAGAATCCTTTGTATTATTACCTTTAAATAGATAACAGGATAAGGTTGTACTACGATCATATGTTCTCTTCACCTTTTCCCATTCTGTAATATTCACCGCCCCTAATGCAGTGATTAATTCAGAATGTTCTAAAATACCCCCTTCATTTAAATTCAAAACCTGAATATTTTCATAATTAGAATTCTTGAAAATAGAAATAATACGAGGTATAGATGGACGTATTGTTGTATCATTATTAACTACAAGTACACTATTATTAAGAAAATATAACTTAGAACCTTTCTTAAACTTTACACTATCTCCATTAAAATCACTTCTCTTATAAGTGTAAACTACATCATTTATAAATTCTTGATAATCCTTATTGAGTTTAAACCCATTATAGGTCATTTCAGATAGTAACCATTTTGCACCAATCTCATCATTAGTCCGATCCCATAGAAGATTTGCTTCATATAGGTTCTTAGCATTATTAATTAAATTAGTATAATGGATTTTAAAAGTATTATAAGCATGAATGAGACGATCATTAATTTTTTGTGTAGTCTTTTCATTGACTTTAATTGATTCCCGGTTAACAGCAGGATCAATCTCCCCTGTCTTAAAGAATAGATGAATATTTAAATTTTTAATATTCTTCATTTCATACGGAATATTTTCGAATACAGTATCCGGTACAGGGTATGGAATACCGTCAAGAATAATCTCAGGCTTTCCTTGAAAGCCATAATGACGTTCCTTCTCTGTCTTTAATAGCTTCCAACCGTCTCCCTCAAGTACCACATCATAAACAGGCCAATCCATATCTTTGTTTTCGACAATTGGTTTAACATCCCAATGCTTGGCAGTAGTGTAAACATATTTATGGATATCTGTAATATCATTATCATTAATAGGAATAATAATTTTAGTACCATTTGCTTCACAAGTTTCGTTCATACTCATAAGAGTCATTCCAGGTAAACCATTACCGGAATTCTTTAAAACAGAGTAAACGCTTTTAATACTATTTACAACGGTTTCGACAAAGAATGCATCACAATATGCAAATGCACACTTTGCACCAATACCGAATCCACCAGTTTCATTATTAGAATCTCGCTTGGTAGATTCTCCAAAGATTGTAAAAACTTCATTAACACGTTCCTCAGATAGACCAGGACCGAAGTCTTGAATAGTTAATTGAGGGTCTAATTCAGTGGGAAGTACTACATGAATAGGAACATCAGGAGTATTAACTTCCCGATGAGCATCCCGTGCATTACACATGTATTCCTGACAAATGATTTTCTTTTGATTAGAATATAATCCTGCCATTGTTTCCATCATGATCTGTGGACTCTTAATACCGTAAGTAGTTGTCTTACCTACGTTTACACTAGAAATAACACGATTGCGAGGAGGTTCAACGATCATAATGGTTCCCTTTCGATGGGCACATTATATGTGTCTTTTCATGATTGCAAGTCTAAAATAGTTTAAACTATTCTAAAGTACATACATGAACGGGGAAGTAAGGTAGCCACAGTTCATGTATTAGTGTTTCAATAAAATCCCAATTACCTCCTGCTAGGTCTGCTGCGAATTTAGGAGCGACGATAGTAGGGTTAGGGAGGTTTTCATCTCTGATGAGGATTCTAAGGCGGTTCATAGCGAGTGAGAGGGCCAAGTATCTTACGGGTGGGCGACCGTCTTCCCCTACGGAGACGCCATTATTTCTTCTCACCATTACCTTATGTTGTCCAATCATATTACAAACGTAAGTGTTTGTATCGACAGGAATTAAAAAAGCCTCTCCTAGTTTTTGGGAGTTATTAATATAATGTTCTCTTACAATTGGCCATTTAGTATATAATGCTCTTGCAACACCCGCTCCCATTGCTTTAATATCATTGCAACAATGGGGAATAATTTTAGATCCTTCTACTGGAAAGGTTCTTACATCACCAACATGATATTCAATTTTATACATTTAAACTCGTTTCTAAATAATTTTTATTTTTGTTTTCTTTTGATTATACTAGTCTCAATTATTTTACTTGTTAATATATCTATAACATCTGCAAATCCAGCAGGCCAATAGTTTACAACACCATATTTATTTACACTGGATTCTCTATCTTTATACTTGAACTTTACTTTTGTATGATCTATTTCTCCTTTAGCTATTGCTAGTCTAACTGCATAAACTGGAACACTTGTAGATACTTTAAATACGTTATTTGAGTCTAAATTATTTTTTACATTATTTAGCCAATGTTCATAATTGAAGTCTGATATTGCTTCACCAGTTTCAGTATATTCTATAGTGATCATTTGCACTCCTTAAACATATCTGTTACTATACTAGAAAACCCAATAATCTCTTCACCATTTGTAGTAAGGAGATATCCTTGATTATCTTTTTTAATTTCTATTTTAATATTTGGAAAAACCTTCTTTAGTTTTTTAAGATAGTTTAAAGAAACAGGTACTTCTTCGATTATATATGTAATATGATCATTATAGATAATAGAGGATAAGAGCATATGGAACATTATAACGAGTTTAAAATATAAATCAATCTTCTTTTTTTGAAAGTAGGATTACATGATCGACATCTGCTTCTTCTATAGTTGCTCTTTCTTCTGCAATATCTATTAGCATTTCTCTAGTTACACCATAAGACTTAAATTCTGTTGCAGCCTCACGGGATGTACGCCATCCAGAACGATACGCAATTATCTTATTCCATAGACCTTTAGGGAACAAATATGTAGTTTTCATTTTACTGCACTTTCAATAGCATGTTCATTGCATTTTGCTCTTACAACGGAATTGGAAATTGATACATCAATGATAGCAGAATCACCTTGTTCCTCAATTTGCTTACGGAGCCTAGTACCAAATTCATAAGCATCATCATTGTTATCGAAATCGAATCGTTCATTGTCTTTTCCTTTAGAAATTAAATAGTCTAAAAATGATAGCTTACTCATTTTGTATCCCTTTATATTATATGAGTTTAAAATGATTTGTCAATACTCGACACCGTTCTTTGATGCCTTTAGCTTTTCAATGATACAGACTTCGGTACTAGTAACATCATAGCAGAGTCCACAAGTCCAGCATTTCTTACCAGCACAGTTGGTCTTATAGTGATCCTTACTGACCACATTAAATACCCGGTTGAACCCTTCGGGTGGAGTCTTCAAGACGTTGTTGATACGGGGATTACTGTAAATGAGAGTCATATTAGATGGTACTTCATGGCGATGCTTGCGAACAATGTCAAGTCGCTTGGTCCACAGAACAAACCGAGTCCTGCCATTCTTTGACGCAATCTTGCACAGGTTCAGAAAGTGATTGCTATTGATTAGTTCACCATGACCACTAAACCGGAACCAAATGGTATTGATAGTAGGAATCTGTGAGTCTTCTAGGAGACTACCAGACAGAATCTTACCATTCTCTGACCATACAGGACCACAATTCTTACGCAACCCATTCAGCATCTTACGGCTATAGCAATGCTTGCAAATCGCAGTAGTCTTGCACATACGATTACAAAAAGGATTGTCTAGCGGATTGGTATTGAGTGCATCAATATGCATCATCTTACCACTCATTACGCTAATCGAAACCTTGGGAAGAGTAGACTTAATCATTCTGTGGCTCCTTATGCGTCTCATTATAGTTAAGATTTACGATTGTCAACCCATAAGCAACGTCTGTGCTTCCTCTACTAACTCCCTAGAAAAAGACTCTGATAAATTAAACTCGTCTTGAATAACTTGTATAGTAGTTAATAGATCCTCTCCTTCACTCAAATAATATTCCGCTCGTAATAGAATCTCTCTACGATTAGCCATGTTATTCTCCAATCACATCATTATAAAACTATTTTATACTTGTGCAAGCTAAAAGATTCCTGTTGACATTCATAAGTATCATGATATATTTTAAGTCCGTTAATGGAATAAAACCAATTGTGGTTTTTAGTTTTATTCCAACAAATAACCTCCTGGAATTATCCAGGAGGTTTTTTAATTTTAAACTAATTTAAACTTAAAGTACTTTAAGGTCAAAATATTCTGATGGAATACCAGTTGGATATATTACTATGATTCTGTTATATTCTTCTTTTGTCATTAGAACACAACATTGAATAGTTCCATTTGGTGTAATGATTAGAATATCGTATGGTAGTTGTGTAATGCCAGTAGGAGCTTCAATTTCTGTACGTGGAGTACAAGATATTGAAAAGAATATAATGAGTACAAGGATGTATTTCATTTTAAACTTCCTGTAACTCTTCTTCTTCCATAGACTTACGAGCAAGGCGTTCCTGTTTTTCTTCTTCTTCTGCCCGCATCTTAAAGGGGTCTAGGACATACTTTAGGAGAGTGGTACGATTTTCCAGCTTATCGAAGTATGTTACCCTGTTACGGATCTGTTGCCGTTGGATGCAGATACAACGGGCGAAGGCTTGATCTAATGCCTTTTCTGGGTCCATTGTTATGGGTGGAAGGGTTTGCCATCCATCGAAGATCACGACACCATCAGGAGTTTCTCCCATAATAGACGGACCTTCATGTGAGATAGGAACATTATAAGGTGCAAGACTTTTAAGGGCCATCTTCTGATTAATTGAAGATATCTTAGATCCTAACGAGTCTGATGGCTTTACAACAATCCGCAAAGCATCCTTAATATCCATTGGAGGAAGAAACTTTTCTCCATCCTTTACAATAGTTCCGTCTGGTGTTTCTGCTAGGATAGTCTTCATGTTAACTCCTTTTACTCAAAGTAGATAGATGATGGTTGGACTGCAATTGTGCCATCCTTGATGTTCACAATTCTATTGGAGATAATTCCGAAAGCAAGAGTTTCATTAGGAGCCAATCTAATAATAGAGTTGCTATAAGTCCAGTAACCATTATAGGCAGTACCATAATGATTTGTATATGTAGTAGGTCCATTAGTAGGAACGGTATTTAACTGGAAATTAATTTGGAAGTTTAAACTTATATAACGTGGTGTAGTGTTTGTAAATTGCAGTTCCAAGTCTGCTTCTGTTAGATTATCGAATTGATAGGATTGGTGTTGAGTGAGTGTAAAGTATCCTAGAGGGGAAGAATTTACAACAAAGACTTTAGTTTGGGCAGTTTCCTTCCAACAACCGAAGAATGATCTTCGTGCGGAATTACCACAACTAGTTAGAAATATAAGGAGGATAAGTAGTATATACTTCATGCGGTTAGCTTCCTTGCTTTATTATACAGGGGTTTAAACTTACTTCTGTGAGTTTTAGAAAGTGTCTTTGCATGTGTAGGATCATCTAATCCACAATTAAGATCAATACACCATACAAGATTTTCCCAATATCCTACATTACCATGGTGAAAATCTTCAATCATATGTTCAATAACCGCTAATCGGGGTTTATCATCTGTATTTTTACGATACTTTATACCAACACATTTGCAGTAAGGAAATACAAGAATAAGTTTTTTATTGAGTTTAAATGATCCTAATATTGGTAGAACATAGGGAACGAGTTCTTTATGATGTCGTTTTATTGTATTAAATATGTTTCTTTCTGTTACATTTTCACCATCTTCATCATTATAATCATAATCTACTTTAATAGCGTATGGAATTTTATTTACAATGATTTTAAAGCATTCTCTATATGCACCAGATCCAACAAAGTATCTACGTAATTCACCTTCATTTTTAGAAAGTTTAATATATTCATTTTTAATTTGCTTTAAGATTGTAGTAGTTAGTTTCATTCTTTATCCTTCAAATCATCAAGCATTTCTTGCACATTATCATATTTGTTAAACTCAATGACTCCGTTTTTAATTTCTTCAATTTTATTTTTAACGTCATTTTTAAAATCGTTACACTCATCTTCGTCAAAACTGTTGAAAGTCAATTCCCATAGGGACATTGCGACGATCATATCAGTTGAGTACATGAGTAGGGTATTTTCATGGATAGGATATCCTACCCATTGTGCCCAAGATGAAAATAGCATACCTTGATATGTAAACTCATCATCTGGTGTATATCTTGAAATATCGTAATCTGTATATTTTGTACCGTCTTCCAGTTCCTCTTCATATTCAGACATATACAGAGATTCATTTTTAGTAGTAGGTTCAGGAACAATATACTTTAAACGTTCCAAAACATCAAGATGATTATCAATATCTACACCAGTTACCTCAAACTTTGATTCCAAAAGTTCCGCAACCTTATCAGGATCAGCCTTTAAGATGAGGTCTTTTAAAATCATTGTATATCCCTTTAAGAGGAATTATATGAGTGTAAAGAGAGTGTCAATAGGTAATTTGTGGTGGAATGATAATTGTCTTATGACCACATGCAGGACATTCCCATACTAGTTTCTTTCCTGGTGGAATATGAATTAGAGTAGGGGGATTATGTTCTGGATGAGTACATTCCTTACATGAATGATCGTCAATATCTTCAAATCTTCCTGGTGGCATGATAATCTGCATTCTATTAAGTGTAAACTTAATTAGTTCTTGCTTCTTCCACCAAACTTATTTAGTATATTATACTAAACATTGGTTATAATGTCTGCAAGCGTAAATTCGGCCTATGCCTTGCCTATTTGT
>Ga0265297_10005878_pt1 | contig 18292 bp, 48 predicted proteins | sample Munlanlwell13791_FD_192502 | JGI IMG/M metagenome (GOLD analysis project Ga0265297, IMG submission 192502) | Leachate microbial communities from a municipal landfill in Southern Ontario, Canada - Leachate well 137-91 | ecosystem: Engineered > Solid waste > Landfill > Unclassified | place...
TCTACAAAAAAGACTACGAACGACTACTCGCCCGTAAACAAAAAAGGGTAGGAATGACATTAGCTGGACTTTTCCATGAGGCGCTTGAAAGGTCTGAGGGTACCCCAAGAAATAAAAATGGTAAGTTTGCAAAGAAGGAGGATGACGATGCCTGAACAACTATTAACTGCAAAGGAAGTAGCGCAACAATTAAGAGTCACGGAGATTTATGTTTATAACTTAGCCAATGCCCGGAAGATTGATGTAATATTAGTCGGAAGAAAAAGGTACTTTACCCAAGCAATGGTTGACAAGTATATTTCCGACCACACTTTGCCAGCTAAAGAGGAGCCAAAATGAACTTCATCGAAATAGGTTTGAACCAACGCCGATACATCGAATTGTCTATTAGGTCTGGACGGCGTAAGATGACAAATGAGGACTACTTAATATGGTTATTATTTACCGCTACTGATAAAGAACGGCGGATTGAAAGAAACCTCATCTCCGACAAAGAAATAGACCAGTTTATCAAAAAATATCATCTGCCCCTAGTTAAGGAGTAGTAGAATGACTACATACCACGTTATCCACTATTACGAAAAGTTCCGGCTCAAGAAATCAGGGAACAAGCGAGCCACAAGGGTTTATAAAAACGGCTCCGAAATGAGTGAGGGGATTGGTTGGTATTTGCTAAATCAGAAACCATGCGAAATTATCGTTCATACTTGGTCAGGGCTGGTCGATACTATCATAATTTCTCATTAACCATATAACCAAACGCAACGAAAGGAGTAGAAATGGCAAGAATTAAAGGCGCCAAAAACAAACCTCAAGAAACCAAGACTTTGGAACAATACGAGTCGAGGAACGTACTCCCGGCAGAGGGGTTAGCCATCAACGACACATGGATGTTAAAATCCGACGACCTGAATATTATCCTGATGCGGAAACGTGATAAGACCCACCACCGCTCTAAAGGAGACAGTATATCCTACGAGACATTCTACTACAACACTATATCCGGGGCGCTACAGGCTGTATTAGATAAAGAGATTAAGGGAACCGGGTTAAAAAGTGTCCAAGGAATAAATAATAGAATAACCAAAATAGAACAGGAAATCAAAACAGCGATAGCGGCTTATAGCACAGTTGCCTTAAATAACCACCAGAATAGTAACTGAGGGTTATAATTTATAAAAGTAATGGTAAGATACCGCTCTAGTCTCACCATTTGAAAACTATTACCACCAACTAAAGTTTGAGGAGAACTAATATGCCATCAGGACTTGAAAAGCAACTTGAAGAGGAACGGCGTAAAAAGGAACTGGAGGAGCAAGGAAAAGTCTCTCCCCCGGCTGTTGTAACACCGTCACAGGAATATGCCGATACCGAGGCGAAGATAAAAGCCTTTAAATCGAAACAGGACTTACAAAGTCTGGAACTCGGCTACGAGAATTTCAAATTAAGGGAGTCGTCTCTTTCTGATAAAGAACAGGAGTTGCGGGACAAAGAGGCAACGCTTCAGAAATCTATCGGGGCATTCGAGTTAGAACAGAAAGACCGTGTAGAGAAGGTTAATAAGAAAGCCGAGGAATACAACGAGCAATTCAACCTCTTAAAGACTGAACGAGAGGAAGCCAAGAGGATAATGGCGGAAGCAATAAAGATTAAAGCGGATGCTGATAGAGTTTTAAAAGCTCAAACCGACAAAGACAAAAATTACCAAGAGAAGCAGGAGGCTTATGCTTCTAATATGGCGGATGCAATGGATGTAGTTAGCGGGATGATAAAGACATTGAGGAAGCAGGAAGACCCCCGGTGCCTTACAATGGCGGTCACGCTGAACTCTCATCTGGTTTTAATCCAGTGGTTGCAGTATAAAAAACTCAACCTATCCTCTATGGCGGATGTTATAGCGGTGGGTTGCCAGTTTGTTACGGAACTATGTGAGCCTCTCCAGTCTAAGGATGGGTATGCCGGGGTTACGAATTACTTACTGGAATGTGTGGATTGGCTGGAGAATAGTTTGTTGATTGAGCAAAAGAATACCTAACCATCGGTGTATTATAACACAATATCACTTTCTACTTCATTTTCCTCGGAGTGATGAGGTTTGGTGGATTCATCTTGAGTCGCTTCCAGTAGGCTTCACTAGAGAACTCAGCGTTTAACCCAAAAAATTCCCTTGCTTTTTTAATTTCATCGTCACGCCATTCCATCGTTATAACATTAAAGGTTTTTAATTCTGGACTCTCATCTTCTATTAACCTTGTATACCACAATTGAGTATAACTACTCCAAATCAGAAATAGTTTGGACGGATTATCTTCTATGCATTTTAACAACGGACGATAGTAGTTGCCTATAATATACTCTTCATCCCCGCTTACTAAAGCTCCGCCATAATCAAAAATATAAATGTCATAGCTCATTTGACTCAACGCAAATGGAGAAATATCACGGCGGAAATCTAAGTCCACATCGGGGTAAACTATTTCCTGAAGACTCTTATATATGTCGTCATATTCTTGTTGCTGAGTTTTCCCCATAGTTCCGCCTTTATCCGTAAAGGCACATACAACCAAGTTTTTAGTGCTCATTTTCCACCTCATATTTTATCATTGCTGCCTTATAACTAACATACAATGGATGTTTCGGATTTCCATCCGCATTCACTCCAAGACAATATGGCTCTTTAATCATTTTTAATACAGCATCACGCCGATAAGTTACTGGCTTAAAAGAACCCCACGCCACTAAATGCCGTGAGGACAATCTTATCATCTCTCGGAGATAGTAATCAGTTAACTCGCCTATCGCCCAACCAAAATCTCCGTTCCCTAAAAGTTCCTTCGGGTCTGTGGAAATTAAACCATAAAGATTCCCCATAAAGAATCCACCGAAGCCTTCTCTATCGGCTCGAATGACTCCTCTGGTTACTGTAGGGTCGTTGATTATCGCACCCGCCTTGGATGGGTTTAATCCAACAATCATCAAGATTGGTTTTGGCGGACTCCATATTCTCCACAAGGCATAACGGTAGTTACCATCTTCTGAGAAGATTGCACCTTGGGGAATAGATAGGTCTATGGCTTGTGGGTTCATAACTTCACTTGCCCTATAACCTTACAGATTGGGCATTGATAAGTAGCGGTTGTTTCAAACAATGATTTATGTACGCCTATAAATTCCATACCTTGACCACAATGCTCAGGAGTATTTTTTATTACATTTTCAGTAAATTTTATTTCAGGTCTTAAAATCCAATAAATGAGTTTCTCTAATCCTTTCATAACTTCACCTCGAAAAATCCTAACTGTCCTTTATACGGTATCGGGCTATCTAATAGTTTCCCGTCCCTGACTACGAACCCAAATTTCCCGAAGAACCAAGGGGAACGACTTTCAGGGATACCAATATCATCTGCCGTGATTTCGTCTATAATTGTTAATTCGGCGAAAATATGCCCTCGTAATTTGTCCCATTCTACATCGAAAAACTCTTGATACTGTTCCTCGGTTAAATTACGAACTATAAAGTCTACCTCATCTTCACTAGCACCTTTTTTACTGGCGTGGAGATATATCCTTAAAGGTAAATCACTTCTATGGATTCCTTTACTGGCTAATGACCAACTCCGATTTTCTACGGGTTTAATCGGGGGAGTATGAGCTATTAACCAGAACCATTCGGCATAGCCTGAGAGTGTTTTCATTCCGCCTCACTATGCTTCAGCGCCATCAACGCTTCGTTCAGGTTGTGCCCGGCATAAAGTGTGTCATTATGTTTCTTGCCGTATCGGTGTTGTAAAACAACACATCCTTGTTCAATGCCATCATCGTAGTATAACCACGCATTACCAAAACTTAGTCGTGCGTTTTCTTTCTGTAAAAATTCTTCGGTTATCATTTCTTATACCTCGTGTCGTACATCATCTTCTCAAACATATAACTGAGTTGTGGGTTTCTTCGGAATGCCGCAAACTCTAATTCTAATTCCTCGGATGGGAATAATAAGCTCTGTGGGTTTTTCGCCAAGGATTCATAGTAACTGATTAGGTACTGTCGTTTACTTTCATACCATTGAGCGAATGATGGGAAATCGGGAAATTCTTGTATGCCCTTTCGTTTCTTACTTGTTGGGGTTTTCATCATCTTCCCCCAAGTGCATTTCCCAAGGCTTGTTAACATTAACATAAAGAGTTCTATGCTTGGTAACGGCATCAAACAAAACACCTAGTAATACGAATGGGGAAAATATTATCAAGCACACTGTCACAAATATCTTCTCTCCCTTATCCATTGGTTTCCCATTTACTTCATAAAAATGATTACTCATCTATCCATTCTCCGCCGATTATTTCTGGTCTACTCAACGGGGACTCCCCTTCTAGTTTTACTTCAACGACTTCCGTGATGTAATCATAACCTACACATTTACCGTCTCCATCGGAGATTCCTTTACGCATTATTAAACGTAGTTTCATAATATCCTCTCATCGTTACACTCGTAACAATCACATTCGTCTTGATTATCGTGGCATGAGCAAGTACATTTCTCGTCTTCGTTCATCTCGCTATAAGCATACTGGGGATAACGTAGCCGAAAACAAGTTAAAGCATCACTATCCACGCAAGCACAACCAAACTCATGGCGGGTTGTATTATCGAATGTCATTCTCTTTCCACCCAATGCCAACTACCTGGTAGTGGTTCATCTTGGTGGGAATAAATTGCTTCTACCCAATAAACATCATTGCCGTCAAGGAATACCTGCCCTCTAACCACGCCTCTTTCTTTGTCTAATACTTTGACAATTATCATCGGGTATTCCTCGCCTTCTTCTACTGAAGTCCCGATATGTGCTTGTGCGCCAAGATTCCATTCATTGTGCGCCATACGCTCTTTAATGGATTCAGAATTAGTGCGCCTACGATTGATTCTATTCGCATCCCATTCCCTTATTACAAAGTGTACTATTCGCCCGACTGTTAAACCTTCCAAAGTCATCCTCCTTACTAATTTTCTTAGTGGTCTAACCGACCTAAAACATATATCATTAGAACAGCGAATACCACTACTGCGCCTATCATCTATACTCCTTTATCATAAGTCGGCGTATAAAGCGGTAACTTAGGAGTGGGTTTCTTATTATCTTTAAGGAACTGTGCAAGATGCTCAATATTTATTCCAAGTGTTTTCCCATAAGATGATTTGAATAGAAAGATATGGCGGTTTTCCGTAGGTACTCTTTTCTTCCATTTTGTATTATCTTCATAAAATATTACAAGGTCATCACTGTCTTTAAAATAATTCGTTATCATCGAAGTTACTCACCCCTTATCATTTTAATATGTTCTTCCATAGTGGGATACCCTGTCATTATTGAACCGTCTCGTTCATCCCGTTTAGACATCAGTAACTTCAGATAGTTCGGGCAACAACTCACTATCTCTACACGTATCATCATATCGTGACCTAAGACTATCAACTTCGTGAGTTTGTCGTCATCCCAACTAGATAATCCATCCATAACCGATACGCTAATAAAGTCCTCATCTTCCCAATGGACTTTCCTTAATAAACTCGTGGGAATATGGTACAAGCCCTTATAAACTTCACCGAGTAAATCTGCTACCTTTATTCCCAACGGGGAAATCTTTGCCACTTTTTGAGAAGCAACTAGCCAATCGCTACCTGCATATCTTAGTTTCATTCCTTCGCCCCACTTTTAATCTTCTCTTTCAATTCATTCCAAATGGACTTCGGCACAGTAATTAAAATCGGAACACTTGTCTCTAACAGCGCAATTTCATTGGCGGTTTCTGGAGTTACGCTTAACGCTAAATGCCCGTGATTTTTGCAGTTACCCTTTGACTTTCCTTTATCAGAGTAACCGCATAGACTAGGGTATTCGATACTCACGCCATCTTTGCTCAGTAAAAAAGCAAACATCTCTTCGTATTTCATTTCCACACCTCTACTTGGTCGGGATACTTTTTAAGATACAGCTCAGTTCCCGCCCAATCGGATACAATATATTCGCCATAGATTTCTATGCCACATCTCTCGCATAAGGCTTTATGCTCTCCAAGCGGTTCACCTGTATCGGGTTCTCGTAAGTCAACGGCGGGTTTCTTTTTACAAATGTCGCATTTAAGTTTCCAATCAAGTTCGTATTCAAAGTCACCGCACATCTTATTCGTCCCCATCTTCATTTAAGTCATCTTCCTCAACTTCTACTTCATAACCATCTACGATACTTTGCGCTGTCTGCCGTTTCAGGTTCGTCAGGAATATTGCGACTGCCGATTGGGAATCTAATGCTCTAACCAAATCACTAATACTAACCGTAAACCATTTCATTATCCCAACTCCACTTCAATTTTATTCCCGCATACGGGGCAATAATTCAACAACAATCCAGTCTTACGAACTTTTCCTCTACCGTTATCCCAAACTATCGGATAGATGAAATAGACATTCTTATGGAAATAATCGGGGTGAATATAATTCTCATTGGCTATTTTCTTCATACATTCGCACATCTTTCTAACTCCTATCCCATAACATCATTGCAAAATTAGCGATGTCCACAAGTTCTTTCTTAATCGTGGTTTTGTTTTTCTCGCACCACTCTGGGGAATAATTAACATTCCACGCAAAATATTCCCCCATCTCTTCGACTAACCTGTGACGTAGGTACTCAATATCACACTCCTGCCACCCGCCCTTATGGTCGTTCTTACACAGCACTTCATCCATTGCTTTAGCAAAGGCTATTACTTGGGGATGCTTGATGTCTATGGGGAAAGATGCACTTTCAGATTCGCAACCCGACATTCTCATCTTCTCGTATTTGTTTACCGCCTCATACCCTGCTTTGGTTTCAAATTGGTCGTTCATTCAACCTCTCTCCTTCTCGGTAATACACAAGCACACGGCATATAATACTCCCCACCCTCTCTTATTCTCTCTAGTCCCCACTCTTTATCAGGTCGGCGTTTCCTGCGGGTGACTGGTTCATAGTGATAGTGTGGGTCTTTTATCATCGGGCAAGATTCTATGTGGTAATGACTGCCACCATTCCTATCTATCCAAAAAGTTTCCATATTTAAGCCTCTTTCTTTCCGCCATCAGTTGCCTTAGCCAATATCGTCACAGCAGATATTATCCCTATAATCGGGATAAATATACCCATCCAACCATAACTATTAGGAAATGTAGGAATCCAATATTTTGCGCCAAAAACCGCCCAAACTATGCTCGCAGCAGCGAGCGATAGCCCAATTACCATATGCGGATGCTTAAGTCTAAGTTCAACAATAAATAAAATAGTGCCTGACACCATAAATATTGCACTGGCAGTTTCAAAGGTCATCGCCTTCCTCCTTGTTTGTCTATCCAGTAAGTTTCTTTTTGGCTATCTTTTAACTTCGGCAATGGTCTAATTTGTTTCCAACTGTCTTTCATTTTGTCTCCTTATCGGGTAATGGACACCATGAGGGAATAGGGTCAGTCAAACTGTAGTTACCACTTTTGCCAACAAAGAATTTCTCTGCTTTCTTGCAAAAATCCTTATCAAAGAAGATACAGTCAAAGCATTTGTCTACACTAATCTCAATTGTCTTTGTCATTTTTCATTCCTAAACCTTTCGTCAATCTTGTTTACAGTTACCTTGCTGAAATCCACATCTTTGAAAGGACATTCATCTTCTTCAAGGTTGCAGTCAACTGTTAGTTCATTATCCACTTTAGGGAACTCTACCCATCGAGCAGGTATAGGGCAGTATTTATCACAAAATTCTATTTGTTCCATTCTTCACTCCTTTATTTGTGGGGTTAGAGTAAGGCTGGTGATAACTTCATGGGTAGTAAACTGAACCCAGCCCGATATATCCTCGCCCTACTCCCTTTCCCTTTGCCAGTTAGTAGACTATGACGACTTTTGAGCTTAGTCCTTGCCATACTACTCGGTTGCTCATATCTAGCCTAACCTCACGGTTTCGGTAACTAGCAACTATCTCAATCGTGCTTGGCTCGGAACATCTTCCCCCCTACATTCTCCCGATATTTACTGAATTACACAGATGGACACCAAGCACGTTAAGACCTAATCTAACATGGCACCGTCACTGGCTTCCTCACTGGAACTCTCTGTGGCTCCGGTACAGGTTTTGGGTAAGGAATATATCCTTTCTTTTTTGGTTCAGTTACAGTTCCCACTTCACACTCCTAACAATTCATAATTTAATTGCATAGCTTTATTACCTTCAGCGCTAAATAGCCAGTCATAATACGCCTGCTCGGTTTCGTTCGCCATGTAAACCGGAAGCCCATATTTATTACTGATAAATCTTGCTGTCCGTTCAAAGCCCTTACTGACAAAGAACCCCAGTATCTCGCAATGCTCCGCCCGCACAATCCCATCAGGATGATAGTAGTACTCTCCGTTTAATACAGCAACCCCCATTATCTTCCCGGTCTGCTTAATTGATGTGCCAAGCCTATACCCATACATGCCTTTTTGATTATTAGTGTGCGGATTTTTGTCAGCAGTAATACTCTTATCGTCCCACGTCAGATTGTTAACCAAGCTCTTTAATTGCCCCTTATCATCTACATCCCAACTCCGCACCACATAGATTCCCTTCTGCCCGCCCGTCTTTATCTCGTCCGGTCTATTTACGACACTATGTTTAACCATCAACGGAATTTTCTTGTCCGCTTGGCGCTGGAAGTAATGGATTATTTTAAGCCGCAGCCGAGACAGCAGCCCTACACGAAATCGGCTGATGTAATATAACACCACCCAAAGAATCGCCAGCACTACAAATATATTATTACGGATGAGTCCGTTTAAAACCTGAAAGATGGCACTATCAAATACCGTGTAAGGTTTGGTATTTAAATATTCAAGATTGGTCGTTGAATAGAAATCATACGTCAATAGATTCCCCTCTTCTGCCGGAGTGATATAATTTTTCTCTTTGTCGGTCAGCACGTTCTCGATTTGGTTATACTGTTCAAAGGTTATTACCTGTTCCCCGACGTAATGGTTTGTCCGTGATTGGAAGAAACTCACCATCACTATCATAAGGAACATCCCAAGAAAATAGAACCACCACCAACTGATTTTCTTCATTTATGGTTTCTCCTGTAGATAATATAAATAATAATAGCAGCGAAAATGAATATCATCGGGATTTTTATAAACCCGAAGTCTAACGACCCCGTTACCACGCCACAGGAAGATAGTAGTAAAAGGCACAACAACAACCCTATTAAAATTAGATATTTCATACCATCACCTGATACTTGTTTTTTAACTCCAGCAGCAACTTCTCATCCGGGATTATATAGTTCGGTTTCCGGGGATACCCCGGACTTCTCATTGTCATAAACCCGAAAGACCTCAAAAGCAAGGAGGTTTTATTAACACTCACATCATATCCCAATATCTCAATCATTTGCTTTCTTAAATCCCTCAGCAAGACTCTATCCCCGCTATTAAATAACCCCACCAGAACTTTAGCCATTACCGGGATATCATTCTCCAGTATTCTTAGTTCCGTCATCCCAACTCTTCTTTTCAAAATAAGGGCAGTCCTCCCCGCTTAATGTTATAGGCAACAAATTCCAGCGACAGAACTTATTCACTTCATTAGCACATCCGGGGCACAACTCGGTTTTTTTGTTTTCAACTACCATGCCATATTTTTCTTTAATCAACCATTGTGCCCTCACCTTCGCTTCAGTGGCTTTTTTCTCGTTTATCCCTCTCATGTCGTTACCCTCCAGTTCCAAATTGTTCATTCTTCACCTCCGATTACGCCTCCTAACTTTACCGCTTCATGTATCAATACAGGGTTGCTACTGTTCGCTAGAATTCTTAACTCCGGTACACTGTATACCGGGCAATCTCTTGGGATGCCTCCATCTAATCTGGTATTCACAACCGTAATAGTGTCATCTATCGCCGAGCATTTCCATTTAACCCACCCTCTGTCCTGAAGAAACTTTTCGCTGCGCTTTGACACTTCTTCCGGCTCCATTACAATATCCTCTCTTCTTCCACCGCTAAATTCTGGTAGCGTTGCAACAACTTGTTATACCTGACTTTTACAATCCGGTTGGAATCCCCCTGCCTTTGCTTCGCAATAATAATTTCCGTTATTCCCTCCGCTTCTTTTTCTTCGTCATAATAACTATCCCGGTATAAGAATAAAACTAAATCAGCGTCTTGTTCGATAGCGCCTGAATCCCTTAAGTCCGACAGGCGTGGTCGCTTGTCATCTCTTTTTTCAATATCACGGCTTAACTGGTGGGCAACTATCACAGGAACATTCAACTTGCGGGCAACCTCTTTGATTCTCCGGGAAATATACGTGTTCCGCTCGTAAGGGCTTCGCCCGTAGTCATCGCCCAACATCCCAAGATAATCTATAACAACCGCTCTTAAACCGTGACGTATCTGCATACTCAAAGCCGTCTGTAAAATCTTGTCCGTCGTCATCGGAACTTCGTCGTAGATGTAAATCTTTTTATTTGCTATCTCACCCACTGCATTATTTATTTTCATCTCAAGGGTTTCGTCGTAAGCACCTAATCTAATCCGGTTAATAGGAACTCTAGCAATTTGGGCAACCTCTCTGTCTGAAATACTATCCGCCCCCATTTCTGCTGAGCAAAATAAAATATTACCGCTCCTGCTTATCTGGTCAGAAATATAACTTAAAAATGTTGTTTTCCCAACACCAGTCCTTGCCCCCACGATTATGACATCCCCGTTGTAAAAACCTCCCCCTATCAGTTTGTCTAAATCATAAATGTGGGTACGCAGCGCCATTATCATTTCGCTTGTTGCAAGTTCGTGGTACCGCTCGAATAGCATTTCGCCACGTTGCTTAGGGGTCAACAAAGGGGAAGATAATCCATTCTTTCTTACACCCAACAACATCTCATCACAATCACTTAATGCTTTGGAATAATCACTGGGGTTTTTGTAGCCCATCTCCGTTATTTTCTCCCCAATAGAAATCAAACTCCGGGCTACTGAAGTCCGCTTTACTACGTCTGCATAACTGGGGGCATCAAGCGGCGAAGGGCAAACAGTTTTCAAGTGAATCAGATACGAAACACCACCACAGTATTCTAATTTCCCCATGCGGTTTAATTCGTCACTCAAAGTAATCTCGTTAATTACAGTATGAGATTTTGTTAAATTTACCATCGCCCCATAGATAAGTCTGTGCGGTTCGTGATAATAATCATCCGGGTTTATAGAGACTTCACTCGCAACAGCATCGTCGATTATAATCGCACCTAAAAGCGCCTCTTCTGCCGCAATATCGTGAGGTGGAAGAACCTCAGACTGCTTTATCATAATCCCTCACATACTTATACTTCGTTAAAGGCGGGTCGATTCTTCCCTTAGGCTTACTCCCGTTATCGCTGGGGATTCCGTTTAATTTAAAATCCTCAAGAATAGGACGTATATAACGCAAATTACGTCCACCTTTGTTATTTAAAATAACCCTCTTTACCGCTGCCTTAAAAATATCTAAACCATAATTAGAATAAATATCCTTTAGTTCCTCCGCAACCATCGGAGTTACTATTTTTTTAGCAAACTCCTCTTCGTAGATTTTTATCATCTCAGAAAAAGCAGACCTACAGTATTCCTCTACTCTACTTCTCTCTACTTCCTCTACTCTACTTATGTCCGTAGGTTCTCTGTAGGTTGCCTGTAGGTTCTCTGTAGGTTCTTTTGAGCCTGAAGTGTTAACACCTACAGTTGTTTCGTTGTAGGTTGGCTGTAGGTTGTCTGTAGGTGCGCTGTAGGTATCCTGTAGGTGTTTGGTAGGTAATAATGGTGGTTTTAGGGGCAGAGAACGGTGGCGGTTACTGTATACTGTGGACAAGTTGCCAACAAAATTGTCCGACCAAATTATCTTATTTCCCTGCCAAAGTTCCTTGTCTATTGCATTTATATTAGCGAGTTCATCCAGAATAACGTTAAGTTCGTCCCCGGTCAGAGAGGAGGCATTGTCGATACTCAGACGTTTTTTAAGGTTTGTTAAATGGAGGGGCGATTCAAGTGGTATATAATGCCCTTCAGACGAGGCGAGACATTCTAATAATTTAAACCAAACTGCATATCCTTTGTAGCCATATTTACTTTCGAGATAAGGTATAGTTTTTCTCATACTGGTGCTGGCGTCAGCGTAGTGTGGAAAGTATTCGACGGTGTTAGATTTACGAGTCAATTTAGTACCTCTCTTTAATGCGCCTGAGAAGAGTTTGGTAGGCATTAAAAAACAGCACGATGTTCCCAACGGCTCGTGCTGTATCAAAATCACTCAGATATTTCTCTATACCGAGAACATTATTAAATACAAACGTAACTCGTGGGGAGCCGTTGTATTCGATGTCTGGGGAACTAAAACCTTCGGAAATAAGGTATGCGGCTAAAGCAGTATCGGATGTCTTAAAGGAATCTTTGGGGATTGCTTCCATATCATCTCCATTTTATTTTATTGAATTATGCGAGAACACTATAACATAAGTAAACACGTAATGTCAAGTCTACGTAGTACCTATTTTTAATACTATATTTCTACTATACCATGACGTTCATTATGGCACCGCCCGCATAACAATTGTACTTCTTCTATGGTGTATTCATGTGTAGTCCCACCCATTCCTTTTGGTTTGGTGTGGCTGAGGGATAGTCCCCTCCAATCAGGGGGTTGCCCACATTGCTCGCAAAGACCTCGGCAGCGTTCTAGGCATTGTGTTCTTAGTACGCCCTCATGCCGCATTTGCTGCCGTCGTTTGGGTGATACTTTCTTGGTATAGGACTTTTTCATTTCTTGATATTCTGGCGGAATTTATTCCCGGCTTGCTCTGCGTGTTCCTTGACATCCTCGTTCACGAATATCCAGTGGCGGGATAGGAGTAATTGACGTGCTCGCCGGATTAACTCTGGCTCAGTAGCTTTCTTAACAAACCAATCATCGAAGATGAATACCGGGGAAGACTCTGATATGGTGAACATCCCGTCGTATTTCCGCCAGTATTCTACCATTAAAATTTTATCCAGTTCGGTCATAGTGTGGTAATGGGGGAATTGGTAATCCAGTCTGGTAAGTAGTTCCGCAATTAAATTGATAAGTCTTTCGGTAACAGTTCTTAATTGGGGTGGGTCACAGTCTATTCTTATTTCCCCGGTCATATCTCGCTTAGTGTCTATTTGGCTATGGATTTTCATAGAATCTCCTTATCTATAATTTTCGTCTCCGTCTGGAACTCCAACGGGCGTAATCCCACGTCTTTCTAAACTCGCCCTTTCTTTAGCGGGCATACTATCCAACGCCGACTGCCAGTATATTTTTTCTATTCTCTGCGGGGTAAAGGCGGTAAATATCCCCTCTGCTTTTTTATACTTCGGGGCATCTAAAAGTTTCTTGGGCAGTTCAGGCTCCTCGCTGTCGTCGATAACATCACATGCTTTTCGGTGGGTCAGATATACTACCGTTTTCCCAACCTTAAAGTCCTTTGGTATTTGTGCAATTCGCTTAGAGAATCCTTGGACTATACCTTCGTAAAGAAAGTCCTCCGGGGTTTTGTAGAATTTCTCCCCCACTCTCATTACATACCCCAGTTCTTTGGGGTCACACATATAACACCCCGGTCTGTCGTTGCAGCCTTCGTGTTTCCCAAATAGTTTTAGTGGGTTGATTTTGGTCATCCCCCTCCCAGTCTTTAACCCATGCCCGCATATCGGACATACTTCGAGTAAGTAAGGGAGGCGGTCACATGATACGGGGATATATTCCCCTACTAAATAAATCCCTCCGATTTTTCTCCAACCGCAACCTCTTTTTTGCTCCGTCATTTAATTCTCTCCATCAAAGTATTCTTTTTCCGAAACCCATCGTTTAGCGTTCCGACTTTCCCTCACCCGGTCTAAGAAAAACAGAAAGTTTAAAATCATCTCACCGAGAAACCATTTCATATTCTTCCTTCCAGTTATCTCTGTTGTCTCCCCATTTGCAATTGTCGGGGGTGAAAGGGCACGTAAAACAGTTTGGGTGGAAGCAGCATCCGTTACCATGTGCTAAGTATAGCCCGGTTATAGGGTCTTTCTCCGGGAATCTTAACCCGGTGGCTTTACTGTATTTGTTGCTATTCGGCAACTAGCTTTCCTCCTTGTTAAAATATCGCATCCATTCGGCTTCGTTACAACGAATACGACTGTTATACCCCCGACGTTCTTTAGTGAACTCGGCTAGCGTAATCTGCTTTTTTAGGAAAGGCGTGATGTCGGCAAAATTGAATTCAAACTCATAGATGGGGGCACAAGAGCACCATTTACCAATTTCCATTTTTTCGTGGGCACTAATTCGATATTTACCCTCACCGCCAACAAATTCCTCCGTCAGCCAACCCGGACGTGGTTTAATTACAATAGCCCTGTCATGCACTACTTCATAGTTCATATCGTCGTCGGGGTGGCGTTCGTGGATTACATTGTTTAAGTATTCAGATAATTTTGCCTTATCGATTGGGTAACACATGATGTTTTCTGCTGTATATTTTACATTCAATTTCATAATCTCCTTCCGGTTTTTTTGAGTAGATTGTAGATTGACAGGCAATTAAGAAATATTTCAAACTCATCGTCAAACTTTGTTATGAGTCTTTCCTCAAATCCCTCATCGGCGCTTCTTCCTATTCGTAAGATGCGGGCATGCTCAACTCTGTGACCGAGTTCATGAGCCAGTTGGCGGTAAGCGGCAACTTGGTAAAAAGCCGTTCCGTAGATTCCGTTGCCAGTTTTATAGTCAAGGATTTCTAGCCGACCATCAACCATTCCGATGAAGTCAGGAGTTCCGCCGTATCCATAGCGGTCAGAGGTTAGTGGGGTTTCAATGCAGATGGGTTCTAGCTTATGACCCTTGAACCATGATTGGTAAGATAGCATACAATTTTCGGAAGCCTTAATGTCGGCTTGGCTGTATTCGGACAAATCGGGTGTCGTGCATTTTAGTTGGTGCAAAATTCTGAGGTGGGTGATTGTCCCAATGTCAGCCATTTTATCTTTGTATTTGGTACTGTCTATTCCTTGTAAGCCAAGGCGATTCGACCACGCCACGAGAGCGGGTTTATCAAGCACATTCAAAACTGTACTCACTCCAACTACGTAATCTCCATTGGCTGAAATATACCTTGTGTGCGCTCTTGTCTTAGTGTTTTTAATTACCATTATGCTCCTTCTCGTACAATTTTCTCTCTAAGTCCTTAATGTGGTTCTCAAGTATAGTAAGTTGTTCATGTTTTTCTATCGAGTATAATTCTAAATTATTTAAGCGATTATCTGTTTTAATGTGGTTCTTGTGATGCACGACTTCCCATCCATGTAAACATCTGCCTAAATGTTTTGCCATTACTAGTCTATGTTCCATCACAGTGCCAGTGCGATTTATCATTGAATAATATGGGTCATCAGGTGATAACCTTATAGTGTAATAGCCTTTAGGGTTTAGACTTCTCCCGCCTTTCCAATGGCGGTTCTTCTCACAGATATTTTCTTGCTGGTTAGCGTTGAAACATCTTCTGCATAATTGCGTGGTCAATGGTCTTTCCCTTCTAACTCTTACCCATCGTTGTATGTGGCATTGTGGGCATTCTTGCCATTGCCTTGTTGCTCTATCATTTGTAGGTAATCCAGCCCCCATAGCTGTTCTAACTTCCCCAGGTTGTGGAGGTTTTTTAACTAACTCTGCCATTTCTATCCGATACTTATCTCGGCTGCCATTATAAACCCCCTTTTGCGCTATATGTTTACAAGCCTTAGAACAGTATTTAACTCTATCCTTTGTGCAAGGTTGGTAATGAACAAGTTTCCCACAAACAAGGCAAGGCTTAGTTAGATATCGTTTCAGTCGTTTTTTTGCTTCCCATCCTGCCCTTAATCCTTTCATGTAAGGTTTTTCTTTCTTTATCCCAATAGGGGCTGTTGCATTTAGAGCACCATCTTGGGTTTTCGACTCTCGGAATCCATTCGTGTCCACATCTTCTACATTTAACTGTTGGTAATTTAACCATTCCTTATTCTCCATACATTTATATTATCATATCTATATAACTGTGTCAATAGATAGAATAGTGGGGGTTTGATAAGATGTGGAAATTTTCACCAAGAGAATTTTTATATCGGATGTGACTTCTGGTATTTAACCCCTTAATCGGCATGGTTAATCTCTCCCATGTCTGTAATAAGTATTTGGTGATTTGCCGGGATTCGGTTCAATACCGCATTGAGTGCGTTTTTCTTTGTGGTGCACCCCCATTTTATAGGGTTCCCTTTTTCATCTGTGGTATCTATTTGGTATCCTTTGGTGAGCGGGTTAATTAGAAATACCTTGTCTACCATTTCTCCTCCTTTGCGATTAATTTATCAATAAGCGAGACTCGTTCAGCGTTGATGGTGACAGACCCATCTGCATTTTGGTTGCTCCATTTTATTGCTTGCCATAGTTCGGTTGTGTTTAAAGAACGCCTTTTGTGGGTTGCCGGATGTTTTTTCATTTCCATTATTTTATCCTTGTTTGATTAAATTGCGGGATGGTATTAATATACGGGTGAACAAAATGTATGTCGCTTGGTGATTGCAATGGGGCAAGTTCATATTGCCTACGGTTGAGTTTAGCCTCTGGCGGAACTTCGTTGTTTTCCAGTGGAATAATTTTCCCGCATATACATTCCACTTGCCACCCATTGTCCCATTGCAATTCCTTCTGGTCGAATATTCCACACTTCGGGCAGAGTTTTTTAATTCTCACTCAATCACCTCGACACTATCTACTACGAAGTCCGTGACAAACACCGATTCAATTTTAGAGGAGTTGAAAGTTTTTTTAATTGTCTTTAATATGGTTTCTTGTGTCGCCCCATTTTTAAGTGCGAGACTCTCTATCTCTTCATCTACATCCGCCAGTATGGTTATCTTTATACGTTTCATAACTACTCCTTTATTCGTTATCCCCGGTAAGTATGCAAAGTTTAGTTTGCTCTATCATGGTTACAAGAGCGTCGAGGGAACTGTTTTGCGTAACCCTCCAATTTAATGAGCCATCCCTTGCCCGGAAAACACATATCATGTCGGTAATCTCCGTTTGTTCGTTTATTAATTTTTCCAAAACTTCCTTTACCGACTCAAGGGTCAATATGTGTTCTATGGTGAGGACGGTCTTCGTATTCTTAGGTATGCGGTCTGAGCGTTTATCGGTTTTGGTCTTTTTCAAATCTCCTCCTTAAAGTTCGTTGAATGGGTAAGTTGCCTTTTCGCCATCTCGAATAATTTTGAGAGTCTTATCTTCAAGGTTAATAATTACGGATGGTTTGTCGGCGTTGTATTCGTCCTCTGCATTATCGTTTAGCATAATCCCAAACCCCGTCTCTTCATCTCTCCCTTCTTTAATAAGTTGGTCAACGATAATACGTGTTGCGTAAGGCAGGTCGTCCCACCGGGGCTTAGCTTTAACGATTGCCTTTTTTGCATTTTCCGGCAAGCTATATCCGCCCCAGTGCGTATAGATGAATAAAGAACCTCCGTCTGTTTTAATTTCTGCCATTGCTCTGTCACCCATTATTTTACTCCTTTATATTTTATTAGAGGACAATAGAATACACAAACTAGTCCAGCGCTATCTACGGGTACTGGTGGGGGTGCCATTCACTCGTACTCTTCATCGCTATGTCTCAATTCGTTTATTTTCTCTGCCATTGCCTCTGCCCATTCCTTGTTAGTTCCCTCGAAATAGTTGGTGTTGGCGAGCAGGTGAGTTAGTGCTGATGATAATCCCCATAGGTCGCTGTCTAGCAGGGTGTATCCTTTACCTCCACCTAGTTTTGTGAGAATGAATTTATTCATGTGCCTCCTTTATATTTTCTTTCCGTCAAGATAAACGTCAACTGGTTGCCCATACCAACCGATGCGGCTTCCTTTACCAGCTATTTCGAAGGCTACTTTTACGGTAGTTTCCCATTCTCCGATAGTTACATCACCATCGGGATAACCGTCATCGTTGTCATCGTTGGTTTCCATTCGGACTCTCATCCTGTTGTTTGGGAGGGAAGTTAAATTGTAGTGGGTATAAATCATGCCCCCATTCTCCTTTCAGCCCATTCCTCGGCTCTTAATTCTCTAATTGAGTCGGATGCTTCCGTATCCTCTTCATATAACAAGTAGGCAATCTCGCAGGCTTTATCTTCATTCACGCCGATAGGTAGTTCAGTGATTT
>Ga0265297_10005879_pt1 | contig 18292 bp, 11 predicted proteins | sample Munlanlwell13791_FD_192502 | JGI IMG/M metagenome (GOLD analysis project Ga0265297, IMG submission 192502) | Leachate microbial communities from a municipal landfill in Southern Ontario, Canada - Leachate well 137-91 | ecosystem: Engineered > Solid waste > Landfill > Unclassified | place...
CAACGGGTATTCCGTGGTTCCGCGGCCGGTGTTTGGCCAGGGCCTGGTGTTCATCAGCACCGGCTTCAACCGGGCGGACATCCTCGCCATCCGTCCAGATGGCCGCGGCGATGTGACGGACACGCATGTTGCCTGGCGAACCACCAAGGGAGCGCCGCTGACCCCCTCGATGCTGCTGGTTGGCAAAGAGCTTTATGCGGTCTCGGATGATGGACTGGCGAGTTGTTTCGATGCCAAAACCGGCAAGGTTAACTGGCAGGAACGGCTGGGAGGGAAATACTCAGCTTCGCCCCTGGCCGCCGGGGGGCGCATCTACCTGCAAAATGAGAGCGGCACAGGCACAGTCCTCAAGCCGGGAAAAACATTCACTACGCTGGCCACCAATTCCCTGGAGGAACGGTCGCTGGCTTCTTACGCAGTGGTGGACGGCGCCTTGTTCATCCGCACGGCCGAGAACCTCTATCGCATTGCCACTGCACCTTCCCAATAGGAAACCACCCGTTCGCTCCGCCAACCGCCGCCGGGGGGAGGGAGTGTAGTTACAGCAGTGAATTGTGAAGGTGCGTATTCGTGAATCCCGACGGGATTCAATCACTCAGCCCAGGGTTGCGAGGGACGAGCTACCCTGGGTGGAGTGTCGAAATGATCCTCAACTCCAACGGAGTTGCATCCATCCGTGCGTAATGAATTGATTCAACCCCGTCGGGGTTGACGAACATGATGACTTGTTTTCCCAGGGTAGTCGCGTTGCGCCAACCCTGGGCTGAATGCTGTTGCCCCGTTGGGGCAAGTCGGCGCGGACTGGGATTCGGTAGATGCGCAAAGCTGAAGATTGGCGGCCGCCAGCGGTGTGTGATGACATTGGGAGCATCCGTGTGTTTCCAGACAAACGACGCTACTGTTTCAACCAGTGTGCGCTTTCCACCACGGCGATGCCTGCGCGTTTTGCTTCCTCAATGGCTTTCTCCATATCGCCGGGGCACAGATTCACTCCTCGGCTGGCGTCCTCGATGAGATGAGTCTTGAATCCCATTTCCGCCGCATCCAAAGCCGTGAATTTCACGCAGTAATCCGTCGCCAAACCGCAGACGAACACCTCTGCGACGCCCTGCGCCTTCAGCCATTCGCCCAGACCGGTGGACTTGCGATGGCCGTTGTCAAAAAAGCCGCTGTAGCTATCGATGCCTGCGTCCGTGCCTTTGGGAAACACCCTGGCAATACGGTCGCGGCTCAACGTGCCGGCGAGCGCCGCTCCCTGAGTGTGCTGCACGCAATGGACGGGCCACAGCGTTTGGGCCAGGCCGTTGAGTTCGATCTGCTCAAACACCTTCTTCCCCGCGTGACTTGCCGCGAAACTGCCGTGATTGGCCGGATGCCAATCCTGCGTGGCGACCACGAGCGGGAAAGCCGGCTGCAATCTGTTTACGACGGGGATGACCGCGTCGCCGCCCGGCACCGCCAGCGCGCCGCCGGGCAGGAAGTCGTTTTGGATATCAACCAAGATGAGTGCGTTCATGAGATGAGAACTTTGCTGGTTCGAACAGTTTCTTTGTCGTTCATACAATTCTCAATAAGGAGGGGGTCTCGGGGATCAGACCTCAAACATCAGACATTCTCTTCATCACCTCTGCGATGTTGCCCCGATCTATGCCGAATATGGTCGTTCCATTCGTTGGGGTCGTTATTTTGCGAATCGAGCTCCGACTACAACTCGAAATTGAAACCTTTCTTCTTCAGCTTCTCATACTTGTCCGTGTCGAAACGAAACAGTTGGGCCGGGCGATGACGCCCTGTCATTTGAGTTTCCTTGAGCGGGACGAGCAGCTCGAAGCCCAGGACTTTCTTGCGGAAGTTGCGCTTGTCCAAATCGGTTTCGAGCACGGCCTCGTAAAGGTGCTGGAGCTGTGACAGCGTGAACTTGGGCGGCAGCAGTTCAAAACCAATGGGCTGGTAACGCACCTTGCCCTTGAGCCGGGCCAGCGCGACCGCCAGAATGTCGGCGTGATCAAAGGCCAGCCTCGGCGCCTTCGAAATCGGAAACCAACGAGCATCCGCAGCGTCGGTGGCAGCCTTGGTACCGTGCGCCGCCAGTTTGACGAGAGCGTAATGGGCGACGCTGACAACGCGTTCCCGAGGATCGCGCCCCACCGTGCCAAAAGTGTAAAGTTGTTCGAGGAACACGCCCTTGAGACCTGCTTCCTCCTCCAACTCACGACGCGCGGCGTCATCCAGCGTTTCGTCCACGTGGACGAATCCACCGGGCAACGCCCACTTTCCTTTGAACGGGTCAAGGGCACGCTCGATGAGAAGCACCTTGAGTTCACCTTCATCGAAGCCGAAGACCACGCAGTCCACGGTCAGGGCTGCCCGGGGGTATTGATAGGTGTGAGGCATGGCAAGGGTCCTTTCAGGTTTAGCTGCGATCAATTCCGACGTGCTTGGCAATTTCAGGATTGCTGATTGGGTAGACCTCTTCTTGAGGTGTAACCAAATCCTTAAAACCATTGGATTGGGCGTTTGCTCGCTGCTCCGTCACAAAGTCTGAGATGTCTTCGATGCTCACAATCCAGGTTTGCACGTATCTGCGGAGAACATCACCAGCAAGGCCGAGTTGAATCGCCCGGCGCTCCTGTCTGCCTCCGCGGGGGTCGTGATCTGGATCCCACTGCAAACGGACGCGAGATTCGGCAAGATGTGCCTTCCAATTCTCAGGCGAACCATGAATCTCCGGCGAGTAACTGGAATGAACAGCCTGTTGAAGAATCTCGTCGAAGGCGATCCGCCGCAGTCGCACTGCCAGCGTGACCTCCTGCCCTTCTTTCGTTCCCCAACCGGAGCGATACATCATCCAAAGGAAGTTTGGCTTGATCCAACTCATGCGGTTCAAGCTGAACTCACCGCCAAATTGTTGATGTTTGGCGGCGAAGAGACCGATAGCTGGTCGATACGCTTGGTAAACCACAATCGTTTCTGCGTCGAATTGGGCCAGGATGTGCTGTCCGAACGCTGGCCAACGTTTCGATTGATTAGAATATGGTTCTGTCCGAAGATTCATTTGGGTTCTTTCTCCTCTGCCTTGTATTCCGCGATCACTTCAATCAGTCCATCGATATTTCGATTCATCTCGGCCAGTTTTTCAGCCGGAACCCACAACTCACGGTGGAGCGATGCACCCACCTGCTGTGCTGGATACGGAGCCAGAAACTCCTTTCGCACCGCAAAACGGGTGACGTAGCCAGCGCCGCTGGCCGCAACATTCCATTCCCGTGCAATCTGACGGGCGTATTCCTCGTTTAGAACCGGATAAAAGATGGGTTGATCGGGCAGACGAGGCGGAAACTCCCGGAACCCACTGGCCGCGATCAATGCCAGCTCTTTCGGCCCGACCGGACGATAGAGGATGACGGTTTCAACATTCATGACTAGTTAGTGTTATACTTACACTAGCTACTAATCGTGTATTTCTCACACTATGTCAAGTAAGATTCTGAAAAAGATGAATTCGACCGTCCATTCGGGTAGTCTCCCGGCTGCGAGTTCAAGACGAACGACAGCTTCAACATCGAAATACAGACACACATGAACTACCTGCTGTTTCCCGGACGGCATCTCGTCAATACAATGTTCCAGGCTGCCTATCTGCAAAAGATACTGTCCACGCCACCCTCCGAGCTGCCCGGATTCCTGCCCGGCCGGGCTTCGCTGAGCGCTTCTCCCACTGGAATCATCTTTGCAATCACTTCGGCCAACCAGGAGAATTCGCGCTTCAATCCGATTCCGTTCCATGTGCGCGCGATGGGTGTGGACCGTTTTGCGCGCGACCTGCGGCAGCGGGCCGTTTTCGATTTCCGGGTGTTTGGCATTCCCCACTATGGACATACGGAGTCCTTTGCCCGGTTCACTGTGAAGGAGATTGCCAATCAGAGTGAACAACACATCAAACTGACCCCGGACAACTGTCTTGTGCTTTGCTCCACATCTGAAGTCATCCAGCTTTATCGGGAGATGGGGTTTGCCATCGCACCGGCGGAGTTGGCTGAGCCGGAGCCGAAGCCGGCGACACCCATTGAGATCATTCGTGAGATTGGAGCACACGGTTCGGATTGGAAGACCCGACCCTTGGTCAAATGCCATCTGGCTCCGAGCCACCAGAGCTTGTTTGAGGACCTGCCGGAAGTCCCGCAACGAATCGCGCGGCTATATCAGGATCCGCTGACCAACCAGGAAGGCAGCCTGACGGAAACGCGAAATTACAGCACCTACGCTCACGGAATGAACGAAATCATCCGCCTCAAGTATCTCGACATTCGCCCCGGCATTCGACCGGGACGGATTGTGGATGAAGGGTGTGCAGATGGCGCGCTGCTGGCAGAGATCAGTCGCGACTTTCCGGATTCCGACTTGTTCGGGATCGATCTATCGGCGGAGTTTGCCGGCCGATTCCATGAACGCCAGCGCGCCAGGGAATTCGGTGGTGCTTACGTTCATTTCTTCCATCGCAACCTGCTGGACCGCATTTTTGAACCCGGCTCCATCGACACGACAATCTGCAACAGCACGCTGCACGAGCTCTGGAGTTATGCTGAACAGGAAAAGACCGTGCGCGATTATCTCGCTGAGAAATTCCGTCAACTGTGTCCTGGCGGCAGGTTAATCATTCGCGACGTCGTCGGGCCAGAGGGCGGGGATCGGGAAGTTCTGCTCTGGTGCTCAGATACGGATGGATCGAACCTCGCATCGGCTGACCTTTCGCGGCACGCCGGTCGTGACGCTGCGTGGCTGCAACACCTTTCGACACGCAGCCGCTTTTGTTTGTTTGCCAAAGACTTCCTTGCTGGGAAACGCCCGTTTCCTTATCAGGAAACTGTGCGCGACGGACGTCCATTCTGTCGGCTTACCCTTCGGCAAGCCGCCGAATTCCTTTCCAAGAAGGATTACACCGGCAACTGGAAGTCGGAAATGAACGAGGAGTTTTGCTTCTGGGATTTTGCCATGTGGAAGAGCGTCCTGGCCGAGATTGGTTTCCACGTCCACGAGAACCCGAACGATCCAGCCGAAGGCTCACGCGTCTACACGAACCCGTGGATCGTCCAGAACCGTTACGAGAACCGTGTCGCCTTGTTCGACGCGGGCATTCATTCTCTGCCCTGGCCTCCCACTAATATGGTTCTCGTGGCAGAGAAACCCCGGCAATGACAGTTCAACGGGACTCTTCGGCAGGGTGGATACGCTTCCTGAGTTCGGCCAATTCCACTTCAAATCCTCCTAACAGGATTGAAGAACAACGCCACGTCTTCAGAATGGGATTCCCATCGTCAAGGTTGCATGGCGTCAAACGTCTCCGCGAGCTTGCATGAGAAGTTGGGTTCTCAATTGGTGGAGGCCCAGTTCCAATCCCACCGGATACTGGTGAGGATGCACGAACCGCTTCACGCCTGAATGGAACCTGGCCAGTTGATCCTGCGTACGTTGCCGGATCGCACTCAGTGGAGGGGATTGATAGACGGATTTGCCCCGGCGAAACACCGGAACCAGCAAGTCTTCGAACGACATCTGTGCATCCATCTTCTTGCGTCTTGTAGAATCGAGGGGATCCACAAGGATCGGCGCTTTGGGCGCTCCTGTCTCTTCATCGAAGATCGCGTCGCCGACAAATTCCTTGCCCTTGCAAAAACGCCGAACTTGCTGGATGCCAGGCATCGAAGTCTTTGCCGCTTGTTCACTGACTTTGATTTTGTATGCCCAGCGGCCGTCGTCTCCGCGAACCGCGCTCAGCTTGTAAACTCCGCCAAGAGCAGGTTGATCGTAGGCAGTCACGAGCTTCGTGCCAACACCCCAAACATTGATGGTCGCGCCTTGTTCCTTAAGGCTGGCGATGATGTTCTCGTCCAGGTCATTGGTCGCCACGATGACGGCCTTGGGGAAACCGGCCGCGTCGAGTCGTTTGCGCGCCTCAATGCTCAAATAGGTCAAATCGCCTGAATCCAGCCGGATTCCGACCATCTCATGACCTCGCTCTCGCAGCCAACGGCCCGCTTCCACAGCGTGTTGAACGCCTTCCAAGGTATCGTAGGTGTCCACCAAGAAGACGCAATTGTTCGGCATGGCCTCCGCATAGGCAAGAAACGCCTTTCGCTCGTCATCAAAGGACATGACCCAGCTGTGCGCATGGGTGCCGCGCACAGGAATGCCAAACTTCTTCCCAGCCAGAACGTTCGATGTCGCGACGCAACCTCCAATATAGGCGGCCCGGCTCGCGGCCAGCGCCCCGTCCACGCCCTGGGCTCGCCGCAGTCCGAACTCCATCACCGGCTCACCCCGCGTCGCCAGACACACCCGTGCCGCCTTGGTCGCAATCAAGGTCTGAAAATTGATGGAGTTCAAGAGCGCCGTTTCAAAGATCTGGCATTGAAGGATCGGCCCTTTGACTCGAAGCAACGGTTCATTTGGGAAGACCACCGTTCCCTCCGGGATGGCATCCACATCGGCGGAGAATCGCAGCGCACGCAAGTAATCGAGAAACGCCTTCGTGAACAGTGGCTTTCCATCGTTGCCTCGCAACGTTTTCAGGAACTTGATGTCGTCGTCTGTGAAGCGAAAAGCCCGCAAGAATTCGATCGCCATCGTCAAACCCGCCGCGACGGTGAAACCCGATTGAAAAGGCGCTGTGCGGAAGTACAAATGGAACACGGCTTCCTGCTCTGCCTTCCCGGATTTCCAATAAGCGTTGGACATGGTGAGCTGATACAGGTCGGTCAGAAGCGCCCGTCCATGCCATTCGGTAGAGGAGTTGGATTTCATTTCGTGTACGTATTACACTATCTATCCCTTCTTGGCAATACTTGTTTCACACTTCATGACATCCGCGCGACCACGATTCTGGCCGAACTCATGGCTCTGAGCCAGTGGATTTGAATTCCACAGTTGAACGAGCAGGATGAGTCATGTGACTGAAGCTGGCCGTCAGAGTCGCGGGTCAACAGGTTCGCTCTCCAATGCCAGCACACCGAAAACCGCTTCATGCACACGGCGCAACGGTTCTTTGCGCACAAACCGTTCAAGAGCTTCGATTCCAAGGGCAAATTCGCGGAGAGCCAGCGACCGCTTCTTAAAAAGGCCGCGTGAACGGAGTCGTTCGAGATTCTCTGCCGCCGTGTATTCCGGGCCGTAGATGATGCGAAGGTATTCGGGCCCACGACACTTCACGGCAGGTTGTACAAGGCCGCGCCGATTCTTGGCGATGAATTCCAGCGGCTTGACGACCATGCCTTCGCCACCGCGTCCTGTAAGCTCCTCCCACCAACGGATGCCGTCGGCCTCACTCCCGGGATCGGTCACGTCAACGACGCGGAAGGGCGTTGCGACGATGATGCCGCCTGCAAGACGCGCCAGAGTCTGCATGTGCCAATCGTTGGGTTTGTCGGCATGAACCTTTCCTTCGCTGGCAAGCAGATGAAACGGAGCGAGTTTGAAATCGTCCACGGATTTCACCGGCCAGCAATAGCGACGATAAGCTTCGACGTAGTCGCCCACCCTCTGGCATCGCGTTGTCGTGTGTGCCAGCAACGCGCTCACGTCAAGGCCGCCTGCGGCGGCTTGCTCAAGTGCGGCGACCCCATCCGCAAGCGTTGCCCGCGCGGATGCGCCGACCGTTGCGTATTGCTGCTTCAACAACTCCTGCGCCTTGGCCGACCAAGGCATCAATTCGCAGTCGAGACAGAACCAGTCGGTCTTGAACTCATCCCAAAAACCAGCGGCAGTAACAGCAGCGCGGACCCGCTCAAGGAAACCCGACTCCAACAACGCATTGTCGAAAAACCTTCGTCCCGTGCGCGTGTAGCAGATGCCGAAACCTTCGCCGGTCACGCCAAACCTCTTGCGCGCGGCATCGTCGTCGCGGCAAACGATGACCACGGCACGGGAACCCATGTGCTTCTCCTCACAGACCACATGCGGCACGCCGGCATGACGGAAGTGAGCGAACGCTTCCGCCGGATGCTCCAGCAGTCCCGGCGCCTGGCTCGTCTCGCTCGGCGACATGGTGGGCGGCAGATAGATCAGCCACTTGGGATTCGCTGCGAAACGGCTCATCACTTCCAAGGCGGCTGTGGCGTTCTCCTCACGGATGGTCACGTTGCCGTGCAGGCGGGTGCTGACGATGCGTTTGCCGATTACATCCGCGAGATCGAGCAAATCGTCATTCTCCTGCTGCACAGACAAGGCCGGCGCCTGGTCTTCCGGCGGGAGAAACGGTTTGCGTGGCTCGGCGTAGGTTTGTCTGGCTGGAACGGAAACAAGTTCCTTTTCGGGATATCGCAGCGCAGTCAGCTTTCCGCCGAAGACGCAGCCTGTGTCAATATTGATGGTGCGGTTCAACCACTCCGGCTCAGGAACGGGCGTATGCCCATAAACCACCGTTGCCACACCGCGATATTCAGCAGCCCAGTTGTAGCGCACCGGCAAACCGAACTCATCCGTCTCGCCCGTTGTTTCGCCAAACAACGCAAACTCGCGCACCGCACCCGAGCCGCGTCCCTGCATGGATTCCTTCATGCCCGCATGGGCAACGATGAGTCTGCCTTCGTCGAGAACGTAATGGCTGACGAGATCGTCGATGAAATCCACAACGCGTTTGCGGAAATCTTCCGGCTCGTTGGCAAGTTGCGCCAAGGACTCCGCGAGACCGTGTGTGATTTGAACATCGCGGCCCCGCAGCTTGCGCATGAGCTTCACGTCATGGTTGCCCGGCACGCACAACGCCGCGCCGCCGGCGACGGCATTCATCACCAGGTTGAGCACTTGTGATATCTTGGGCCCGCGATCCACGAGATCACCGGCAAATACCAACTTGCGTCCATTGGCAGGTTGGACTGCATGCGTGGTTTCATCCACGCCATGTCCAAGCTGGCGAAGCAGCTCCACAAGTTCGTCGAAGCACCCGTGAACGTCGCCGATAATATCAAAGGGGCCGTGTTCGTTTTTCAGATTGTTCCACAACGGCTGCCGCTCGATGACAGCGGCTTCGATCTCCTCCAATGACTTGAGCACATGGACGTGGCGGAATCCCTCCCTCTCCAGCTTGCGCAAGGAGCGATGCAACTGCTGCTCCTGTTGTCGGATGACATGCGGGCCGAAATCACGGTCGGAGCGCGTCTTGTTCCGTTCGTGCGCCACGCGCTCCGGCACATCCAACACGATGGCCACCGGCAGACAGTGAAATTCACGGGCGATTTCCACGAGCGGTTTGCGCGATTCCGGCTGCACGTTCGTGGCGTCAGCGACCGTCAGCTTCCCGGCCGCAAGCCGCTTGCGGGCGATAAAATGAAGCAGCTCAAAAGCATCCTTCGTCGCCGCCTGACTGTTCTCGTCATCCGACACCAGGCCGCGGCAGTAGTCGGAGGACAGAATCTCCGTCAGCTTGAAGTGCTTTCGCGCAAACGTGCTCTTGCCCGACCCGGACACGCCGATCAGCACTACGAAGGAGAGTTCTGGAATCGCAAGGTTCATTCGGACTTTCCTGAAATCGTGAATCCGTCAGTGTCTGACAAGTTGGTCAAGATGGCTGGAAGTTGTTCAATGCGTAGCGAGAGCAAAGTCGCTTGGGTGGGCAGATCACCAACAATCCTTGAGGCAATCGCCTTGGCTGCAGCGTTCGTGATCACGCCTTGTGCCGTTCGCAGGCGCTGCTCAATGTATTCAACACTCAGAGTCCTGCGCAGAAAGTGAAGATTCTCTTCTCGCCAGCCAACATCGTACAGGTGGCATCCGCATTCCCAAACGGCTGGTGGTCCACCGCCCTTTTCTCGTGTCCACGGTGCAAACACGGGATTCTTGTCGTCTTCGTAAAGGAGCGCTGAGGCGTATTGAAACGCGGCAACAGCATGCCCGGATGTCTTCATTTGCCACCACTCGATCCAGAGGGATTCAATGTCAGGGAAGAGAACGCCGAAGGAGACAAACGCTCCAACCCACTCATAAGGCGATGCCCCGGATCCCTCAAAAGCGAGCGAATCCTCAACATCGAGTCGATCCAAAATCGTGTCCCGCATGAAACGCATGACAACTGCGCATTCCGCATCCGAGAAGATTGTTCGAAGCGCTTCCCCTTTCAGCAGCGACGGCCAGAAATGCTCGACAAATCCTCCAAACCCAGCCGCCCCTCCTTCAAACAAATCGCGCCTCCATGCATTCAACAACACCGGCATCAAATGACGCAAGAGGTCGGGTTGAAGCACCATGTAGGTCATGTCCAAGGCGTAGTCGATCAGGTCACGATCACTTGGCTGATTGTTCTTGAGATCGCACAGCCGTGCGTAATGTCCCGGCTCGTAATCAAAAGGTTCTTGTGTGATCTTCTTGGGAACCCGGCTCGATTCCATCACTGCGGCAACTTCTTGGAGTGACGCACGCATATTCTGTTCAAGAGTCGGAGTGCAATTCAAACACCCCCATTTGTGCCGGCGAACCCACCACCGCATCTTCGGGGCCAACAGGCAGGAAACGCACGCTATAGTTGAAGCGAGAGACAACGCCATTGGCCCAGGCTTGGAATTCCGCGCGCGTCCACTCGAACCGATGGTCGCGGTGGCGGAGCTTGCCGGCCGGAAGCGTCTCCCATTTCACGTTGTACTCGCGATTGGGGGTGGTGATGATAATGGTCTTTGGCTTGGCGCACTCGAACAGCACACGCTCGAATGCAGCCAGGCGCGGCGCGTCAAGGTGTTCGACCACTTCCACCACGGCGGCGGCATCAAAGCCGGCGAGACGCTCGTCGCGGTAGATGAGCGAGCCATGCAACAGGCGCAGGCGTTCCTTCTGCATGGGCGGAAGGCGGTCGTAATGCAACCGGTCGCTGGCGATTTCGAGCGCGCGATGTGATACGTCCACGCCGATGATTTCAGTGAATTGTTTTTCTTTGAGCAGTGCCTGCAGCAGGCGGCCTTCACCGCAACCCAGATCCAAAACGCGTGTCGCACCGCTGGCTTTCAGCGCGGCCAGCACAGAGCCAAGACGCTGTTCGTTGAGGCTGATATTGCGCTCGATGGCCTCTTCTTCCAGTGCGTGAACCTCGGCCGCTGTATCGGGATCAGGCTCACTCTCATCGGCAAGCTGGGCCAGTGCGTCATCCACCAAGCTGCGCTGGTGTTTGAGGTAGCGGCGCGTGATGGCTTCGCGGGCGGGATGCGACGCCAGCCAGCCTTCACCGTGGCGCAATAGCTTCCTTACCTCATCGTCGCCGACCCAATAATGTTTGTCGTTGTCCAGTACCGGTACGAGGACATAAAGATGCGAGAGGAGCTGTTGCAGTGGCAGGCGGGCTGCCAACTCGACCCGGTGATATGGGCTGTCTCCCCAATCGGAGAAATTCTCATCCAGCGGCAGGCGGCGCGCGGACACGCTGTAGCCGAGCGGCTCAAACAGTTTTCGCAAAAGCTCCTCACCGCCCCGGCACGGCAATGCAGAAAATATCACGCGCAGCGGTATCGGGGTGTTGACCAGTTCGGGGCGCTCCTTGCTATGGCCGGAGAGAGCACTGCCAAAGACTTCAGCAATAGCCACACTCAAGAAGGACGAAGCGGCGTAAGGGCGGTCATTGACGTATTGCTCCAACGCACCTCCCTCGCCCGCGGGTCCACGACGATTGCGCACCAACCCGACAGGATCAACCTCCACCAACAAGGCAACCGTGCAACGCTCCGGCGTGGCCTCGGGATAGAACACATGCGCCTTGCCGAACGAGAGATCAAACGATTGCGGGCGCGACGGATTCTTGCGAAGCAAGTGACCCAGGTCGGTGGCTGGACTGTGCGTTGTCGTGAGTGTCAACAACATGGGCTCAGGCTACAGAGTCACGGAGCGGTTCGCCATTCCGAATTCACATCCTGCCGCCCATTCAGGCCAGGGTTGCTTTAGATCAGGCAATATGTTTGATATGTGACAAGCCGAGAACGGATGATTGTTGTGCGAACGTATAGATGAGTGAAGCATCGGTGACTGTACAGTCCGAAACACACTCAACGACCTGCGCACGCCGGCTCGCGCTTTGTTGTGCGACGGCCAGCGGTAGCATCGCGTTGGCGTGCACCATCTGTTGGATCCCCGGTCTGCCGCCCTGCTCCATGTCGGGGCCGGAATATCTCGCGATGGCCCCGCTGACGGCGTGGTTGATGGTTCTACTCAACGTGGCTCTCTTCTTGCGAGCCGGATGGCCCGCGTCCAGACCGGCGCGATGGGTCGTCTTTGCCAGCGCAGCCCTGATCGGTTTCATGGGACTGTTGATTCTGTGGGTGCGGCTGCAAGGGGTTGAGTTGCCGATGGAATCCTGGCTGGCACGGATGAGAGCCGTGCCCCACAGCCCGGTCGTAAAGCAGATGACGCCACTGTCAGCCGTGCTTTTCTTCATCGCGGCGGTCGCATTGTTGTGCCTGCTGGAGGCGCCGGAGAAGTCGAGGAACCGGGCAGGCCAGCGCCTGGCCACTGGATCGGCTCTGACCATCCTACTCATTATTTGTGGTGTTCTTCTGGGGTACATGTCCGGTGTGCATCTGCTGGTGGGTGGAAACCTGAGGCCGGCGGCCACGTCAACGGTGCCGGCTTTCTTTATCGTGGCTGTGGGAATCCTGTCGTTGACCCTGCATGGTGAGCGATGGCTGTGTTACGTGATGGGTGAATCGTGGGTCGGGGTGGCCGCCAACTCGCGGCGCTTCTGGATCCGGCTGCTGGCCGTGTCTGTCGTGCTTGTGGTGGCCATCGCCGTGGTCGGGTCCATGCACTTGCGGCGTCAAATTGCCCACGCTCGCAAGGCAATGCAGAGCGAGCTAACCACCATCGCCCGACTCAAAGCCGAGCAGATCGTCACTTGGCGGGCGGAACGGCTGCGCGACGCCCGCATCTTCGCCCATTCGGGAGTCGCCCGCCAGGAGGTGCAGGAGTTTCTCAACAACCCTGCGTCGGAGTCGGCCAAGGCAGAACTCCTGCCCTGGTTGTCGCTGCTGAGAACTGTCAACCGTGACTCCCGGCTGTTCCTCTTCGATCGCGACATGAACTTGCGTCTGGCGTTGCCGGACGACGAGAAGAAGGCCGCTCCTCTAGCACGGCAACACGCCGCGGCGGCGTTCAAGGCGCCGAAACCCGCCTTCGTTGATCTGCACCGGGACAGTCCGGCAGCCGAGTCGCATCTGGATATTGTGTTCGGCGTCCTGCCGCCCAACGCCCGTAATGACACCGGGGCACAACCGATAGCCGCCGTCCTGCTGCAACTGAACCCGCGTGTGTTCCTCTATCCGCTCATCCAGTCCTGGCCAACACCGAGCCTCACGGCAGAAATCGGGCTGATGCGCCGCGAGGGTGACCGGGTTGTCCATCTCAGCGACTCTCGGTACCGCACGAATGCAGCGCTGAACATCTCTTTCCCCCTGAGTCATCCCAATCTTCCATCGGCCATCTTCTTGCGCGGAAACGCGAACGAGCAACTGGTGGAAGGCGTGGACTATCGTGGCGTGCCGGTCCTGACGGCGTTCCGGCGGATTCAGGATTCGCCGTGGGTCCTGGGCGCAAAGGTGGACCAGGAAGAGGTCTTCGCGCCGTTGCGTCAACAGGCATGGGCCACCATTTTCGCTTTGACCCTGCTGATGGCAGTCGTGGCGTTGGTGGTGGTGCTGTTCTGGCGGCAGCGAATGGCGGACTCGTTGCGCCACCAACTGTCCCTGGAGCGCGAACGCAAGGCGCTGGCCGACCGCCTCGCCCTGCTGATGCACCACGCCAACGACATCGTCGTGATGGCCGACGCCGAGTGGAGGATCGTGGAGGCCAACGACCGCGCGCTGGAAACCTACGGCTACACGCCGGCCGAGATACGGCAGATAAAGATCCTCGACCTGCGCGCCCCGGAAACGCGCGACAAGTTCTCCTCACAAATGGAGGCCGTCAAAACCCAGGGCAGCGCCATCTTCGAGACGATCCATCGCCGCAAGAACGACTCCACCTTCCTGGTCGAGATCAGTTGCCGCGTGGTGGAGATTGGCGGCGACCGATACTACCTGGCGATCACCCGCGACATCACCGAACGCAAGCGAATCGAAACGGCGTTGCGCGCGGTCGAGGCGCGCTATCGTTCCTTGTTCCAGAACATGCTGAACGGCTTTGCCTACTGCCGGATGGTCTACGAGAAGGACCGGCCGTCGGACTTTGTTTACGTCGCCGTCAACAGCGCCTTTGAACGCTTGACGGGATTGAAAGAGGTGGTCGGCAGGCGAGTGTCCGAGGTCATTCCCGGCATCCAGGAAAAAGACCCGGAGATGTTTGAAATCTACGGCCGCGTGGTGCGGACCGGCGCGCCCGAGAAATTCGAGACTCACGTAGAAGCGATGAAGATGTGGTTCTCGATCTCGGTGTACCGGCCTCAAGAGGGTTACTTCGTAGCCCTGTTCGACGTGATCACCCAACGCAAGCAAGCGGAGATGGCGCTGCGCGAAGCCGAGCAGAATTACCGCGGCCTCTTCGAGAACGCGGTCGAGGGCATCTACCAGAGCACGCCCGACGGCAGGTTGCTCAGCGCCAACCCCGCCATGGCGGCCATCCACGGCTATGCGTCGCCCGAAGAGTTTATCGCCGGCGTGCGCGATGCCGCCGTTCAACTCTATGTGGATCCGGGCCGGCGCGCGGAACTCGGGCGGGTGTTGGAAGAACATGGAAAGGTGACCGACTTCGTGAGCCGCGTGCGCCGCAAGGACGGGCGGTTGATCTGGGTTTCGGGCAACACCCGCGCTGTGCGCGATGCGGACGGCAGGATTCTCCGCTACGAAGGCACCGTCGAGGACATCACCGCGCGCAAAGAGGCGGAAGAGGCTTTGCGGGAAAGCGAAGCTCGCTACCGGTTGCTGGCCGAGAACGTCGAGGATTTTGTGACCCTCCTCGACGCGCAGGAGAACCGTCTCTATATCAGTCCCTCTTTCTACCGTGTGACAGGCTGGACTCCCGAGGAGGTCATGCGAACCGCTTGGGACACGCGATTGCACCCGGACGATATTCCCCTCATCAAGCAGTCGCGGGCGGCGAATCGGGCAGGCCAGACCACTTTTACCGAGCATCGTATTCGTTGCCGGGATGGTTCCTGGATATGGGTTGAGTCCAGCTGCAAGCCCATCCCTGGCCCGGACGGCCAAATGATGCAGTTGTTGATCTGGCAGCATAACATCACCGAGCGCAAGCAGGCGGAAGAGACGATTCAGAAGTTGAATCAGACGCTGGAGCAGCGGGTGCTTGAACGCACCGCTCAACTCGAAGCCTCCAACAAGGAACTCGAATCGTTCTGCTACTCAGTCTCCCATGACCTGCGCGCGCCGTTGCGAGCCATCAACGGCTTCGCGGCCATCCTGGGCGAGGACCACGGGCAGCATCTGAACGCGGAAGCCCAGCGCACCTTGGGGATCATTCGCACCGAGGCCGAGCGAATGGGGCAGTTGATTGACGACCTGCTGGCGTTCTCGCGAATCGGACGGCAGGCAATGCAAGTGACGGCCATTGACATGGGCGCGCTCGCGCAGCGTGCGTTCCACGACTGCGTCGCGCAGGCGCCGGGCCGCGACGTTCGCTTTAAGCTGCATCCGCTGCCGGCAGCGCAGGGCGATTCGGCCTTGCTTCCCCTCGTGTGGGTCAACCTGATCTCCAACGCGGTCAAATACACCCGCCCGAAATCGGTGGCCGAGATCGAAATCACCAGCCGTGACTCGAACGGCGAGGTGGTTTACTGCGTGAAAGACAATGGCGTGGGTTTCGATCCGGAATACGTGGGAAAACTTTTCGGCGTCTTCCAGCGGCTGCACACCGACGCCGAGTTTGAGGGCACGGGTGTGGGTCTGGCGTTGGTCCAACGCATCATCCTGCGCCACGGTGGCCGTGTCTGGGCGGAGTCCACTCTCAACGAAGGCGCGGCGTTCTATTTCACACTGCCGAGGACAAGGGGATAAAGCGTTGGGGACGATGCCATAAGAAACAAGAACCCGTGATTTGCGGTCAGCAACCCGGAGTTCTAAGTTGATCCTTAATCCGTCCCGAAGGAACAGCTGAAGGATGTTATGAAGTTCCAAAAACAGTCCGCGGCCAAATTGCCGCCCGGCGTGCGTCGGCAGGCCGGGGGAGTATCAGCGCAATCCAACGCCGGACCGGCCGCTGGAATCACCGTGCGCAGGAAGCGGCAGGACAAGGTGGCGTTGCAGGAGCAGCAGTGGAATGCGTTCTTCAAAGGCGCCACGGCCGGGCTGGTGTTGTTGGACAAGGATCTGCGTATCGTGCAGATCAACGACACGCTGGCAGATCTCGACGGTCTGTCCGTCCAGAAACATCTGGGCAAGACCGTGGGCGAGGTGCTGCCCACGGTCGCTCGCGTGGTCGAGCCCATCATCCGGAAGGTGCTCGCCACAGGCCGACCGATATTAAACGTCGAAGTCACGGGTGAAACACCGAAACAGCCGGGCGTCCAAAGACATTGGCTGGAGTCATACTTTCCGGTGGCAGGAGCGGATGGAACCCCGGCAGGCGTCGGCGCTCTTGTGGTGGAAATCACTGAACGCAAGCGGATGGAGGAGGCGCTGCGGGAAAGCGAGGATCGCTATCGTTCGCTGGTGGTAACCAGCCTGGATGCGGTGTTGCTCACAGTGCCGGATGGGCGAATCCTTGGCGCCAACGAGGCCGCCTGCAGGATGTTCGGACGTTCGGAAAAGGAACTGCTCCACCTCGGGCGGAAAGGCGTGATGGATGCCTCGGACCCGCGGCTGGCGCCAGCCCTGGAGGCACGCGCCCGCACCGGGCGATTCCACGGCGAATTGACGTTGATCCGGAGCGACGGCTCGAAGTTCCCTGCGGAGATTTCTTCTGCGGTATTTTGCAATCAGGCGGGAGAACCCCGCATCAGCATGGTGATCCGCGATATCACCGAACGGAAGCAGACGATCAAGGCGCTGCGGCAGTCGGAGGCGCGATTGCACGCGTTGATGGCGCAGCAGCAAGCAGTGCGCGAGGAGGAACGCATCCACATTGCCCGCGAAATCCATGACACATTTGGCCACGCGCTCACCGACTTGAAGTTCGACCTCGCCTGGCTGGGCCGGCGATTGGCAGAAGCAGGCGTCGGCAGCCGCACGGCCATCCAGCGCAGGATTGCCGCCATGAGCAAACGCGTCGAGATGGAGATGGAGTCGGTGCGGCGCATTTCCGGGGAACTGCGCCCGGCGCTGCTCGACACGGTGGGATTGGTCCCGGCCATCGAATGGCTCGCCAAAGGGTTTCAGGCCCGCACGCGCATCCGCTGCCGGATGGCGCTGCCACCCGCGCCGCTGCCGCTGGACGGGCCCCGCTCGACGACGATCTACCGGATTTTGCAGGAACTGCTCGCGAATGTGGCCCGTCACGCCAGGGCCACTGCGGTGAACATCCGGCTGCAGGCCGGGGCGGGATGGGTGGAACTGCGGGTGAGCGACAATGGCCGGGGCATCCCCAAGAGCGCCGTGACCGACCCCCACTCGCTGGGCCTGCTGGGCGCGAGCGAACGAGCCGGCAGCCTCGGCGGCGGGTTGCTCATCCACGGCACTCGCAACCAAGGCACCACCGTAACGGTGCGGCTGCCGATGGCTGAAATGTCGAAGAAGGAGTGAAACGATGAAGAAGCCCCGACAGAAAACAACACTGCGCATCCTGATCACCGAGGACCACGCCAGCACCCGGTTGGGCATCATGCAAATCCTGAGAGAGGAATTCCCGCGGCTGCGCTTCGGCGAGGCGGCCGACGAAGCCGGCACGTTGGCGCTGTTGGAGGAGCAAACCTGGGATTTACTCGTCCTCGATATTACGCTGCCCGGTCGAAGCGGCGTGGAAGTGTTGCGCGAGGTCAAGCAACGCCGGCCGGAACTGCCGGTACTGGTTTACAGCGCGCACCGCGAGGAAGAGTTTGCCCTGCACATGCTGCGCGCGGGGGCCGCCGGCTATCTGACCAAGGAGCGCGCGCCGGAGGAATTGGGCCGGGCAGTGCAGCAGATTCTGGAGAACGGCAGCTATTTCAGCGAAGACCTGAGACGGCGGTTGGTACAGACGGCGGGGGCAGGCAATTCCGCGTTGCCGCATGAGAACCTCTCCGTCCGGGAGTTTCAGGTGCTGCGGCTCATCGTCGCGGGCAAGTCCGGCAAGGCCGCCGCCGCCGACCTCGGATTGAGCCAAAAAACCATCAGCACTCATCGCGCGCGCATCCTCAAGAAGCTGCAGGTCGGCAGCACTTCCGAAATGATTCAATACGCTCTCC
>Ga0265297_10005880_pt1 | contig 18290 bp, 12 predicted proteins | sample Munlanlwell13791_FD_192502 | JGI IMG/M metagenome (GOLD analysis project Ga0265297, IMG submission 192502) | Leachate microbial communities from a municipal landfill in Southern Ontario, Canada - Leachate well 137-91 | ecosystem: Engineered > Solid waste > Landfill > Unclassified | place...
GTGCACCCTGGCAGCTCGCTGAAGTTATCATGCGCGGGTACGACCCCTGTGTATCATGTGCAACCCACATGATCGTACTGGATGAGAGCAACAAGGTAGTGGCTCAGAAGCTCATCCAGTGAGTGTAACCTGATGCTGCATTCGGAGATCGTAATAGTGGGGTGCGGAAACCCCCTGTTTGGCGATGACGGGTTTGGCCCGGCGGTGATTGAGGAGATGGAGAAGCTCACGCTTCCCGACAATGTTTCAATACAGGACGGTGGCGCAGGAGCCCCGCACTTTATTTTTAACTTCCTGAATCCCGAAGTGACAAAAAAACTGATTGTCGTCGATATTGCAGATTTTAATGCAAAGCCCGGATCAATATCCAGAATCTCCGGTAATGATCTGAAGCCAGGGGCATACGTTGATCCTCATTCATGGGATGGGGTCGACCAGCTCTGTCGTATCAAAGAGAAGATCGATACAACACTGGTCATGTGCCAGCCGACCAGGGTCATCGACAAGGGAGATGCGGAAGTTGATATGGAGCTTTCAGAGGCAGTGAGGAACGCGATTCCGAAGGCAATCCAGGTGATACTCGAAACCATTGGAGTGGATTATGGGACTACTATCAATCTTCAAGAAGGACGCCAGCCCGCAGAAACCTGTGGCAAAGACCGCTGACGTTGCACCAAAGGAAACAACTAAGAAGGAGGTTAAGCCTGTGGCAGACAAAATTACGTTAGGCTACACACACCTGAGTGGGTGTACCGGTTGCACGGTTGCATTAGCTGACAACTATGCCGGATTATTAACACTCCTCGACAAATACGTTGACCTTAAGTATATGCCAACACTTGCAGACGCAAGGCATGTCCAGAAAGTCGATGTTTCATTCGTCGAGGGTTCAGTTTGTATTAACGACAAACTCGCAGTGGAAGAACTCAAGGAAACCCGTGAGAAGTCAACCATCGTAGTCGCCCTCGGCGGCTGCGCATGCTATGGCAACATCACCCGGTTCTCCCGTGGCGGCCAGCAGAACCAGCCGGCACACGAGGCATACCTGCCGATCGGCGACCTGATCAAGGTAGACGTGTTCATCCCCGGATGCGCACCAACCCCGCAGATGATCAGGAACGTCGCGGTCATGGCATACCTGCTCCTCAAGGGAACCAAGGAACAAAAGGATCTCGCAACCGCGTTCCTCTCCCCTCTGATGAAACTGACCGAGAAGACCGAAGCCTGCTTCTGCGAACTGATGACCCAGGTCATCAACCAGGGCCTGTGCATTGGATGCGGCAGCTGTGTTGCAGCCTGCCCGGTCAACGCCATCACCATGGAATACGGCAAGCCCAACGGCGAGCGCGACCTCTGCATCAAGTGTGGTGCGTGCTACAGCCAGTGCCCACGGAGCTGGTATAGCTTCGATGTGGTATCGAACTATGAGGCGATCAACGAGGCCATTATGGCGGCACTCCAGTGAAGGTGATTGAAATGGGAGCAGAACTCGGAAACTACAAATCAGTCGTCTCAGCCCGGAGCACCGACAAGGAGCTTCTCAAGTACGCACAGGATGGCGGCATTGTCTCGTCCCTCTTTGCATTTGCACTTGACGAAGGTATCATCGATGGCGCAATCGTTGCAGCAAGCAAGGAGTTTGCCGCAAAGAACCCATCCAAATGCATCCTTGACAGCACCAACTTTGACATGATCGAGCCGTGGAGACCAATCCCGGCAGTTGTCAACACCAAGGCTGAGCTTCTTGCAGCAGCAGGAACCAAGTACAACATCAGCCCGAACGTTGCACTCCTCAAGGAGGCAACCCGCAGCTTCGGCCTGGACAAGATCGGTATCGTCGGCACCCCGTGCCAGATGCAGGCAATCCGCAAAGCACAGCTCTACCCGATTGGGATGAGGGATGTCGGCGCGAGCATTGCACTTGCAGTCGGTATCTTCTGCATGGAGAACTTCCCCTACCAGAGCATCCTCCAGCTCGTGGAAGACCACGCCGCTATGAAGCTCGAATCGGTCAAGAAGATGGAGATCGGCAAGGGCAAGTTCTGGGTATACGGCAAACGCGGACAGGTCGTCCAGCTGCCGCTCAAGGTGACCCACAAGTACGAGCAGCCCGGCTGCCACGTCTGCCTTGACTACGTTGCCAATCTCGGTGATATCTCCACCGGATCTGTCGGCAGCCCCGATGGATGGAGCACCGTCTTTGTCAGGTCAAAGATCGGAGACTCGGTCTGGGCCAAGGCCATGGCAGCAGGCGTCTTTGAGACCCAGCCCATGGAGAAGGTCAAGCCCGGTCTTGAACTCGTGACCAAGCTCGCAAACGAGAAGATCACGAAGAACAAGGCAACTCTCGAGGCCCGCAAGACCTTCGGTGTCGGCAAGGCTCTTCGGAACCCCTACATCTAATTTTTTAACTTTTTTTCTGACAATGGGAATTCTCTTACCCGGGTAATTACCTTCAGCCGAAGGGCTCACCGGATATCCACCTATACGAAGACCTTCTTAAAAGAGCGTAACTGTCCCATCCGATAAAACCCGTAATAATCGCCCCGTTTTCCGATCAGAGCCCATTTTGAGAGGTCGGTTTCTGGAGAGTCGCACTTTTTGCCGAATTAGAGTACAGTGATTCTGAACGGGGGAGTATTTGGGTCATTTTGACAATCGAACGGATATATTCCTTTTAAAAAATGTCAATATAGGACCTTCCGGTTTGAGGATTGGTTTGGATTCCGGAGATCGGACTGTCCGGTGAAACCGGTGAGACCGTTTTTTAAAAAAGCCTTACGAGGATTATCCCACATTCCGCAGTACTTTTCTCAAGAGTAGTATTTTTCATAACCCGGTCCAAGCAACTGGAGAATTTTTCGTAATTCATCAGTCATATTAGCGATTTTGGTACTCCGTCGTGTTCCACACACAACCGAAAATTCCCTGACCCTCCGAAACTTGAAAAAGACCCATTTCAGGGTAGGCTTGTAGGTCTGTTTTTTCGTTTGGTTAGTGACAGTTTCACCGGAACGACCCAGTTCCCGTCTCAACCTGAATTCCGTCATCGAATAGATGAACAAACAGAGTACCATAACCATGGCGAGAGCCTGAATCCGCGAATTCTTCTTCAGAAAGATCTCCGCTACTCGGAATGATTTATCTTTGAGGAAGCGAAACAGGTGTTCCACCTTTCCCTGCTCCTTGTAATAGGTGAGAATCGTATCAACGGAAAGGTTCGGATCATTTGTAGCCAGAACAAACTTACCCAGACGTAATCGTTCCTGATCGATAGTTTTGTCATCGTATTCAAGAGCAGCAGAGATGGAGAATGAAACCAGAACCGGCTCATCTGTTTTAGGTCGTCCACGACGTTTCTCCGTCTTTCGGGTTACCGGAACAATTTCAAAATCCCTGAATCGGTATCGGGAATGGGACTGTATCCATTTCTCGGCAGCAGTTCGGGCATCCGGTTCACAGGCAAATTCTACCGCGCAGAGTTTCTTCAACGACGTGGTATCTTTCTTGAAATCCTTCACCAGATTATCGTTGAAGGTCTTCTCCTCTCGCTTATGCATTAACGAAGAGTGAATAACCACCCACTTCTGGCTGATGTCAGCATAAGTTTCCTGGTGCTCGGAATATGCGTATCGTTCATCAGAACACGGGGTGAACTCAAGGTTGGAATGTATCAGTTCGTTGACCCGGGATATCGTTGCAGGTACGTGGCTGATCCAAAACGTGTGACTCCCCAACTCACGAAGATTTTTCTCGGTGTAAAATGCAGAGTCCGCTACGTGGTAGACTTTTTCATCTGATTTCAGATTTTCTACGAGTGCCTGGATTATTATCCGGAGGGTTTCTTTGTCAGATTCGTTGCCAGAAAAGGTCTGAAGGAAGAGCGGGACCCCGTGTTGGTTTGCCGCTATCCCGAGAACAAAGCGTTTGAGATCCCATCTGCCATCTTTCGGATGTCCGTAGGTGATTTGGATCTCTTCGGTATTGGTTTCAGATTCATATTCGCCGCTTACACTGAAACTGGTGGTGTCAACATGGATGCAATGCGAACCAAACTCGCTCGGTAACAGGCATTCTGCTACTATCTCATTGAATAATTCGGTCGGCCCATACGCCGCTATGGCATCCAACGTCCTTCCAAGGACGTCATCATTGAGCTGATCGCGATGCACTCCTTCCCCAAGGAGTCGCTCTACTGCCACATCCTCGAAGAATTCCGGAAATAAATACAGCCGTCGTTCTACAAATCCAAGGCCATTGAGCGACATGGCTTTGATAATCTGGGAGTGTGGCAGGTGGTGATGACGGGTTTTGGGGATTGCACGATCGATTACTTTTCCTATGCCAAGCGAGTCAAAGGCTCCGGCTACTATTCCTAAATGGTTTACTGAAAGGATCGAATCTTCATCAAATCCATCAATGAGTGGCACATTTTAGATTTTCGGCTTATTGTACAAAGATCTGCCGGTCTGATTATTTTGGGGATGTCTGATTTTACTGCGGATTGTGGGATTATCCTAAAAAAATTATTTTTTGGATTTTGAAACGGGCTTTATCACGGTCTTACCCGCAACAGCCTTTTTTGGTTTCACGTTCTTCGGTTCTGGTTTCTTTGCTTCAACGTTCTTGGTATCGGGTTTCTTCTTGGTTACAACCATCAGGTTTCAACTCCGCATGAGGAATTTTCCATGCAATGAAACGGGATGAGTGACTAGTGAGAAGCAGATCCGGAATCAGGGTATCTGGGTGGACGGAGCCCGGGTTGCTTGTGCATTGATCATCACCCCGGAATACCTGTAGGCCCCGTTTAATAATAAACTTTATTTTCGTATGAAATTTGCTGAATTATTTGTTTTTGTGTTTTTTAAAAATGGAGATAAGAAAAGAAAGTTCCCTAGGAAACATGTATTGTAGGATGGATCATAATAAGGTCGATTCATGGCGATGATTTTCCCCTGCCATCACCAGATCATTGTATGGCATTCCAGTATAAAAATTTTTCATTTTTGTATGAAATAGTAAAATTTTGAAAATTTTAATATCTTTCAATGCAGAAAACTTTCCTCCAGAACCATCAGGGGAAATTTATTTACTGTAATGGGCATCGGCACATCCTGCCAGAAAAGATCGACATTTTTCCGGTTATACCGTCATCTTCCGGAACACCTGAATGCATACGATAAGGACAACCCCGCATAACAGGGTAAGGATTCCAATCTGCATGAATGGCACCACACCCGATTCCACTGAACGGATCGCATCGATGGCAAAACTCAAGGGGTTGACCGTTGCGATTGCACGGAGCCAGGGGGGCATGACGCTGTAGGGCATCAGCGCGCTCGATGTGAAGAAGAGCGGCATGGTTATCATCGTGTTGACAGCGGCATAGGAATCATGATCCCCCACGTACAACGCAACCGTTGTGGCAAGCCCCGAGAGAACGATCCCAAAGAGGATCAGGATCAGGTAGATCATCCCGTACTGAGCAAGGGAAAGAATGGACGCACCGATCAGGGTGGCGACAATCAGGATGATCGTGGACTGGATGACCCCGCGTATGGTGATAAACAGGATCTTGCCAAACAGGATGCTTTCACGCGGAGACGGGAGAGCAAGGAACTTGTTGAGGAACCCTAAGATCTTATCGAACATCAGGAGCGCCCCACCCTGCATCGATGACGCAAGCATGGTCATGACAAGAATGCCCGGTGTGATAAAATCCAGGTAATTGCCGGTAAAGGTGACCGGCAGGGTAAGGCCGACAAAGATGAGCCATGCAGCAGGCATGATTAAGAGGGAGATGACGGCAATCCTGCCGCGAAGCCATTTGATCATATCCCGTTCCATGTAATGCCGGATGCTGCTCATGTGCGCCTCCGCAGCATTATCCGGAACTGGTGATCGTCGAAGTGCCGGGGTTCATCCTGCTTTCCCACTGCATGGAGGAATACATCGTCCAGCGTGGGTTCACGGAGCGAGAGCGCGTGGACAACTGCCCCTTGTTCAGCAAAGGCCCGGGCGAGGAGCGGCAGTGCCTCCCTCCCGTTCTCTGCAGTGAAGGAGATCTCATCTTCCGCCTGCCCGACAAGATGGATCCCCTCAAGCGCGGGAATGCTGACGGGGCCGGTGACTTTGGCGGTGATGACATCGGTCATCAGTTCCGATTTCAGGTCCGAGGGTTTCCCGAGCGCCACGATCTGTCCTTTGCTGAGGATACCGACCCGGTCGCAGTACTGGTCCGCCTCATCCATGTAGTGGGTGGTGACAAAGATGGTCATCCCGTTCTTCCGTAAACCCCCGATATGTTCCCAGATCTTTTTCCGGGCAGCCACATCGAGCCCGATGGTGGGCTCATCGAGAAAGAGCACGGCCGGTTCGTGGACCAGTGCCTGGGCCAGTTCGAGCCGGCGCCGCATTCCCCCGGAGTAGGTACGGATCAGGTCATCCGCCCGATCGGTCAGTTCCATGATCGCGAGTACCTCATCGGTCATGTCCTTTGCGCGGGGGATCCCATAGAGATGGGCAAAGAAGAGGACATTCTCCCGCCCGGTCATCTTGATGTCAACGGCCATATCCTGCGGCACATAGCTGAGCTGCCTGCGGACCTGCTCTCCCGCCCGGACAATATCGTGCCCGCAGACCATTGCAGTACCTTCTGTCGGGCGCAGGAGGGTCGTGAGCATCAGTACCGTCGTCGTCTTCCCGGAACCATTGGGTCCGAGCAGGCCGAAGATCTCGTTGTTGACGGAGAGGGACAGGTGGTCCACGGCACAGAGGGTCCCGTAGTACCGGGTGAGGTCGTGCGTTTCAATGGCGTTCAAAGGGGCACCCGTTCGTTACCGCTGTATGACACCGCGATCACCGTGAATGTTTTGCATTGATCTTCTGAAGAAGATCTTTCATCGCACTTCCCCAGAGGGGATTGTCATCCGGGGTGACGATGTCCACGTTGCCGCCCTGGTAATCCCCCTCGCCGGACTGCTCCTCCATCCACGACTCGATCTCCAGGTAATTCTTCTTGAGTTCATCCAGTACCCGGGGATCGGCATCCCAGAGACTGCGCTGGCTGGCCTCGAGGAGACGGCGGGCGATCTCCTCAAGGGCATGGGGATTATTCTCTTCAAAGAACTCCCTCATCTCATCGTTGTTCACGAACGTGTCGGCGATGTCATTGAAGATCCAGTCGTCCACTTCCTGCGTGGAGGCCGACCAGCCGTAGACGCGGGTCACCCGCTTCATGATATCGGACGCGCCCTTATACCCGTGCACCTTCATGCCGTCGATCCATTTCGGGTTGAGGAGTTTTGTCCGGACAACGCGGCGGATCTCGTCCGACAGGTCCCGCACTTCCACATGTTCAGGTTCGCGGGTATCTCCGTAATACGGTTTCACGACATTCCCGGAGTAATGGCGGGCTGCCGCGGTAAATCCGCCATGGGTACCAAAGTAACAGCAGCAGCCCAGGAGATCGTGCTCATCGGACTGGACCTTGTTGAACGTGATCGAGACCGTGGAGAGGCTTGTTGCCAGCTGCTCGTGAGCGTCCTTTCCCTGCACATCACGGCCATAGGCATACCCGTTATACGCAACGAAGATATCGGCGAGATCTCCCTGGGTCTTCCATGCGCTGGAGAGGACCGCCAGGTTCACCCCGCTTGCGTACGAGCCGGGGAGGGAGGAGAAGATACGCAATGTCGCGTCCCGGAACCCTGCACCGTCCTCGACCATACTCTTCTGGGTGTGCCGGCGCACGAAATTCTTTTCGGGGGGTTCATCCAGCGCTGCCACCGCCTGCAGGGCATCGTCGAGCAGTTCGTAGCAGTTGGAGAAGTTGTCCCGCAGGATACCGGTGGTCCTGACCGTGATGTCGATCCGGGGGTGACCGAGTTTGTGGAGTGGGATAATCTCAAACGACTTCACCTGCCCGTTCTTCTGCCAGACCGGCCGTACGCCGATCAGCCAGAGCATCTCGGCAAACATCTCGCCGTCCGAGGCCATGATGTCACCGGCCATCCAGTAAAAAGCGACATTCTCGGGAACCGCGCCCTCCTCCCTTGAGTATTTATCTATGAGGGCATCGGCAAGGCGCTGGCCTACCCGCCATGCAGATTTCGTAGGAACGCGGTAGGGGTCCAGCGAGTAAAAATTCCTCCCGGTGGGCAGCACATTCTCGTGCCCCCGGGTGATCTGGCCGGAGGGCCCGGCCGGGATGTAGCGGCCATCCATGCCATGCAGGAGGGATTCGATCTCCCGCGACGCATCGATCCGCTGGCTGATATCAATCACCCGTGCCCGGAGTGTATCGAGCTCCCCCGCTTGCCCGTTCGAGATCCTCTTCCCGAAGATCAGGGCAACGGGAAGTGAGGGATCGTCCAGCACGGAACCGATGAACCGGTCCAGTTCCCGGTCAACCTGTTCGAGGATCGCCCCGTAGGACATACCCTGTTCATCGGAATACCGGTCCTGCCCGGTAAGCAGGTCGGTCAAGTCAAATCCCAGTATGTCTGCAATAATCCGTCGGGGGGACGAGCTGCCGCTATCGAAACGGACGATGGAACTGATGAACCCGATACGGCGTTCACCGGACGGCAGTTCACCGAAGATATGCATCCCCGATTGGATCCGTGTATTGCGAATCTTTGAGAGCGCCTCGTGTGCTTTCGACACCATCACAATAAGGGGCATACTGTGGTCCAGGTGAATGTCCTTATCGAGGTTTGCCCGGATCAGGGCATCGCTCAGCTGGTGCTGAAGGGCGTGGGCGCGGGCAGGATCGTGCTTCGTTGTCTCATATTCCGTGAGAAGGGTGTCGATCTCTTCCAGGTCATCGTACAGTCCGCTCCCGTTCATGACCGTCTGCATGTGATCGACAATCACCGCGTAACTGCGCCTTTTTGCAATAGTTCCCTCTGCCGGGTTGTCGGAGTTGTAGACGTAGAGGAACGGGACGGTCCCGACCGCGATATCCGAAAAACATTCCTGCGAAAGGCCGATCCCCTTGCCCGGGAGGAATTCGAGGCTGCCATGGGTACCGACATGGACGATCACATCGGCCTTGCGCACCTGTTCGAGCCAGAAATAGGTGGCCAGGTACTGGTGGGGCGGGGGGCATTTGGGATCGTGCAGGATCTTGCAGACCGTGCCATCGCACCGCGAGCCGTAACATCCGCGCTTGGGCTGGACATGCACAGTGGCATTGCCAAACGCCAGTCCTGTGATCAGCATCGTCTGATCGAGAACCATTCCCTCGCCCGGGGGTTCCCCCCAGGTATCGGTCACCCGCTGTTGTACTGCCACCGGCAGCGAGCGGAAGTACGGCAGGTAGGTGGCAAGGTCCATCCGGGCCAGTGCACCACCGTTTGCCACAATGTCCTGGACGGTCGTCCACCGGAACTCCGAGATTGCTTTTTTCCTTTGGATGGTTTCAACGAGATCTTTTCCTGATGCAGGGGGAGTGGAGACATTGTATCCGCCATCCGCCATCTGCTTCAGGATCCTTACGGTGCTTTCGAGCGTGTCAAGGTTCGAGCCGCCACCTATATTTGCCTCGGTCCCGGCACATGGGTTGTTGTTGAGGATGAACGCGATTTTGCGTTCGTGCGTGGGCTTTTTCGCAAGAGCAATCCATTGGCGGACCCTGCCGGCAATCTTCGTGCACCGGTCCGGCACGGCTTCCCGGGTCTTCCCGCCATCGGGTTCACACCTGCTGGTGCCGAGAAAGACCGGCTCGATCACGCCCTCAAACTCCGGTAATGCCACGGCCCACCCGACATCCATCGAGAGACCTTCCGAGGCCTGCCACTGTTCGAGGGACATGTACATGGAGACCACCGGGGAGAAGACCGGAATATCGAACGACCGGAGGAGATCGATACTCCCGGAAGAGCCTGCCCTGCCGGACGAAGCGTCCCTTGCCGAACCAAAGAGGAACGGAATGAGCTTGACGAGGGCATCGACAATGGGGATCCCGTCACGGAACAGGTACTCAGAGACTACCTCCGCCATGCCCCGGGCACCCAGCGCCTCGTCACGGATCGCGTAGGTAAAGACCGGGATGACACTGAGGCCTTCCTGTTCGAGGCTGCGGATGAGCATATCCTCAAGCGCAACGTTCCCAGAAGCCCAGGAGGTCCGGGAAAAGACGAGGGCCACTCTGAATTTTCCTAAATCACGATCGGCATACCAGACAAGATACTCGTCAACGGTGGCAAATACCTGCGGTGCGGCAGGATGATACAATCCTTCCCAGGGGACATCTGCGGGAGGAGCCACCGGGCCGTCCTTCCCGAAGAGTTCCCGTTCGATATACCGGAGGAGGCGGATAAAATTTTCATCGCCATTATTGGTGATGTACCGGTGACAGATCGCGACCACCTCCGGTTGTACCGTCGACTGCATCCAGAACGAGGGATCGGGGCCCAGCGAGATGACCGGGACGGACTTACGGATCTCTCCTATCTCCCGGTCCACCTGTTCCCAGAACATGTCGGAGGTATGGTACACGAGGATGACATCAGATCGTTTCATTACAGCGATTGCCTCGTCCCGCTTCTCGGGAAAATCCTCCAGCACACGGATCGGAAATATGGTGCAGTCGATGCCACAGGCTTCAGCTGCGCGTTTCAGTACCGGGGCATAGGACCCCCACATGACCGAGGTGATCTTCATAGTGTTTTTCCATCCGGGCCCGATCGCTGGGATACCGGAAAAGGGCACGTAACGTACTTTGAAGTACACATTCGTTTATTGTTATAATTTTTGTAATCGTGCTATCAGATTATACCAAATAGAAAAAGGTAATACCATCTGATAATAAAATAAAGATTTGATTTATTAGGTATCTGTGAATTTTTCAGAAGTCTGAACCGATAAAACAGAGTGTTCGACCCGTATAAGGGGGCCCGTCATGAACCAATTCGATAGCATCTACCCGTTCTCAGCGATCGTTGGCCAGGATTCGATAAACATGCATGAATCCTCATCGCCATCAGGCCCCGACCCTGTATCAGGATCAATTTCATCCATTTCGAGAACCACGGGAAAACGTCGGTGTGCATTGTCGGGCAAGGCCCTCAAAAAAAGTACTTGTATATGCGGGCCTTATAACGCCAGGTATTCACAAATAAGATGATTCTTAATCAGTACAATATTCTCCCCAATTTTTCAAAACATTGAAACCCTTACAGCAGTGATATTTTCATCACGGATGTTACCATGATCAGGGATGACGACCTCTCACGGATAGGTATTTCACTGCCAAAAAATCTGCTCGACCGGTTCGATGAAATCCTGAACTGTCGGGGGTACTCCTCCCGCTCGGAGGGCATACGCGATGCGATCCGCACCTACATTACCTATTACAAATGGATGTCGGATGTCAAGGGGGATCGGGAAGGAGTCATCACGATGGTATACGAGCATGAGCAGCGTAATCTGCTCACGGATATTATGGAGATCGAGCACGAATACCATGACATTATCAAGGCATCACTCCATTCGCACGTAACACATTCCCGGTGCATGGAAGTGATTCTCGTTCATGGGGATGGTACACAACTTAAAGCCCTTGCCGAGAAACTGATGGCCCATAAGGGGGTCGAGTCCGTGAAGCTCACGACCATTGCTATTGAGGAGTAAGCACCCCAGCATCAATCGTAGTGAATCCGGCGTATTACACCAAATTACCCTCATTTTCAAAAGATTATCTGACCCGTCATATCGGGTAACTGATATCGTATCCCTTCGTTCCCTATCGACAACCGGATTCCGGGAGACCGTTTCTCTCCGCTCCGCGGTTTCCCTGAGGGGATTGTTAAAAAATGGTGCGCAAGGCAACCACCCTCAACCTTACTTCTTGGACTCCAGGATAAGATTGATCTCGTTTGTCATATCGGGCTGGACGATGAAGTCCTCTGCTGTAGCCTTCGTCTTGTTCAGGACGACCTTAACTGAATATGATCCAACATTCATGTACTGGAATGTGTACGGGGTTTTCTGCCCGGTATCCTTACCGTTGATGTAAATCTTTCCTCCTGTGGGTGTACTGACAACAGAGAGCCTCCCATTCAGGTAGGGCTCCAGGACAAAGCGACGGTACTGATCGGTCCCGGTGATAAGAATTGTGCTTTCAAGCGGGTAATATCCCGGCTTGGAGACCATAATGCGGTGATCCATATCGGAGAGGTTCTTCACAAGATAGGGAGTGGTGAGACCGGTTGCAAAGCCGTCCACGTAAATGTCGGCGCCCGGGGGATCCGATTCAACCATTACATTGTTGAGTGTATACCTCCGGGGCTCCACCCAGGTTTCATTGTCGGCACCCGTGAAAATCGTGTGAGAGATATAGGCATCGCCGGTTTTAATGGTCACATAATTCTGTGAAGCCTGTAAATTCACTTCATCGGAGATGTGATATTTCTGCATCATCCCGTTGATGGTGAAGACCGCATTATTATACACGGTCGAATTGATCACCGGTGTTGTGAGATACGGGTTCTCATAAGACATGAACGCAACCGTACTGACTACACCGGCATCCACCCAGACCTCTTTCTTTTCAATCGGGAATTTGAGGGGATTTTTGTTACCTGCCGTTGCGGTCTTTGCCAGTTTAACCTGAACGGTATGTTTCCCGGGCTTGAGTCCATAAACAAGTCCGGGTGTTGTGAAGCTGGTCTTTTTCCCGTCAATATAAATCAGGGTCTTATCAGGACTGGATGTGACGTAGATTCCGCCATATTTTTCCTGATCGAGGAGTGACTCAGAAATTTTCTCCAACGCGAAGACAGAGGTGCCCCTTGTCGCCATGTCGAAGGACATCGTCTGATTGGTGGACAAAAACAGCCGTTCCTCAACCGGGTCAAATCCCGGCAATTCCACAGAGATCGTGTGGTTTCCCCCGGGGATACCCGGAATGGTATCCGGGGTCGTCTTCCCGCTGTACCGGTAGTCCAGCGAGATCATTGCACCCGGGGGATTGGTGAGGACACGGATTGAGTACTGTCGGCCGGTCTGGTTGAGCGTCTCTTCAATCGGGCCGGTGACAAGCATTGTTTCATTCACGGCATCGGTTGTAAGATCTGAGGTTTCATCAGTCAGGTTTGCGGCACCGGTCGCCCCCAACGTCGACATGCCGATCGCATTCTCACCATCCGGGGTTCCGGTAACTACCAGAATAAGATTCCGGTTTTCCATATAATCACCCTTGGTATTCGTAATTACACTCCCTGTACCGGCACGGTTTCCCGATTGCCGGACCTGTGCCGATACATTGAGCCGGGCAATGCTGATACCGGAAGACCCTCCAGCCAGCTGGTCTGGCCACTCCCGGTCATTGAATATGATCCGGTTATCATCACCGGATGCTGCCGTACTGACAACATACAACTCCGCACCCGAGATCGCGGATGTGTTGACTGTGCCCGGGAACGTGAGCCGGGTCACCGCATCATCTGAATCAACACCAAATTCCGGGTTTGCATAAACCGCATCCGATCCTTCCCCAATCCAGTACTCGGTCTTCTGGCCAGCGGGATCTTCATAGACAACGAGAAGCATGACGCCGTATACGGCAAACTTGTCCGGTTTTTCTCCGACATTGGAGACCGTGAACGAAAGGGGTGTATCTGCAATCTGATCTCCTTCAATCGCATAACAATGGGTCTCAACCGGGTAATCGTAGGTCCCATCCCCTTTACGGTCGGAATATACCTGCTCTCTTGCCAGGTGCTCCCCGTCCAGGTCTACCTGGAGATTCGCCGGTTTTCCTGTAAGCGTATCCGCATCATAACTCCACGTGGAGTATACATACAGGCGGGCATCTTTCACGGTCGCATTCGTCGTCAGGTTGACGGGGAGCGGGTAGGATACACTCATATCTTTTCCGAGCAGGTTGGAATACATGCTGGAATCCGCAACCGCCAGGCCGCCATGAACGAAACCGTGGGTGTACAGCGAGAGGGATTTTCCGGAATATCCCTGGAGCTCCGTTGAATTATCGCCTTTGGTGACCGTTGTATTGCCATCAGGTTCACCAAAGGTTAACGCCACTTCTTCAGTTGAATCTTCTTCAAGAGTGATCGTTGTATTTACATCACTATAACCGGCTTTTTTTAAGAGCACCGTGTGATCGCCGATAATCACATTTTCCAGAAGAGTATCTGTACGGGTGGACATGTTGACACCATCCAGGTATATCCATGCCCCGTCGGGATCGGATGCGATGTCGACGGACCCGTTTATCTGGGGGATGTTGAAATGGACCGCGGTGGTCTCCCCGGTTTTAATGGTGACGCTCTTCTCATCCGGTTCGCGGTACTTCTCATTGTCAACCAGGATTGCCTGGACTGTATGCTCGCCGGCGCTGATCTCCGTTAAGGTCTGGTTAGTGGTTTTATCGAGCTCTTCCCCGTCCAACAGGATCTGTGCCCCTGCTGGATTGGACGTCACCTCAAGCGTGCCTTCCGGCTGTTCCTTGAACTTCACCGTGAGGAGTGCGAGAGGCAGTTTGAAGTACGAGCCGGATCGCGCGTACTCAAGCGTACTGTCCTCGTCAAGTACAATCGAATCGGATACGTCCCAGTCTTCATAACCAAAATACGATCCCTGGGGGTCGCCGTTGCCGGAAAGTTCATCCCCGTTGAAGGTGTAGATCCCATCCTCGCTTGCCATGTACAGGGAGGAGAGCGTTGCCGTGTATTCCGCATCTTCGTTTTCAACGATCTGGGATGTGCCAAACTGTGTTTCCCCGGTGTATCCGTTGTCATTCGCGAAGTCCATCGGATCGTGGCCCTGGTTGACCCAGTAATAGATCTTGTCCCGGTCACCATCATTGTAGGCAACGACAAGGGCGATGAACTTGATCCTGCCATCAAATGACGATGATGGCGAGGCTTTTGCAGTTTTTACATTAACGCCCACCCGTTCACCGGTGATCTGGTCCTTGACATCATACCAGAAGAGATAATCGCTCGTCACCCGGTTGCCATGTCCCAGATCTACCGGTCCGGTTCCCCTCTCACCGGGATAACTGTAGGGAACATTCATCGATTCTGTGGCAAGGAGGATATCGTCCTTCCCGTCGCCGTTGACATCAAGGTTAACGGTGGCGGTTCCCTCGTAATTATTCTGCTTGTGGCCGCAATAGACGCTCACGTACAGCCGTGCCCATGCGATATCCTTGTACTTGGGCAGGGAAAATGACTGGGACGCTGAGGTGGAGAATCCCGGGTAGGTGCTGTAATACAATCCCCCGGAGACGACTCCGTTACTCACCGTCTGGAGCGGGATGCCCCCCATATAATCATTGGCACTGGCAATACCAGTGATCGTCATGATCGCGACAAGCGCCACAACGGCCGTAATGCAGATCCTGAGGCCGGCTCTAGTTTTCCAATAGAGGGAGCAACTCGGGTCCTCCCGGGTACACCCCGGACACCGCACCCTTGGAGAGAACCTGCCGGTAACGGGGCGTCCTGATAACCCGGGGGTAGAGAGAGTCATACTTTTAACTATTTATTGCGCCGTTATTAAAATTTATTGAAATTTTTGTAATAATTGTTAAGACATAATTTAAGATTATTCTCCACATTTTTCACACTGCACTATATAATCGAACGGCGGGGGGATGCAATCCGGCGGTCATACGAAACTGGTTATGTCAAAACCGGGGAGAAGACCGGCGTGACATTTGCTCCCGGGACAAACCGGCCTGCATACTCATCCAGTATTGCAGACGGGTGAATATCTTCAAACTCTGCCGGATGAAGGATCTTTGCGACATACACAAGACCTACCGTTGACCGGGGCCCGTACGTGACACTGTTTGACATCACATAGACCTGCCCGTTCCGTACTGCTGCGGTATTCGCGATACCGGTCCTGCCTGCGATCGTATCCCGGATATTCCGGAGTTCCGATTCATTCTTGCCCGATGCTGCGACTTTCACAATTACCTCCGGGTTCTCCGCATAGACCCACTCTGCATTGACCTTGGGCGAGGATGTCGGGAGCAGTCCTGCAATATTACTGCCCCCTGCCATAGTCGTGAGCAGGTCTCCCCCGGATCCACCGGTCAGGGCAGAATAATCTGAGTAGGATTCAAAATAAACCCGGGGCGTTTCAACGGAGGTGAGATTCGCAATGCGTGACTGGACGAGTGTTTCATACTGCTCCTTGAATGCCAGGTATTTTTCAGCCTCTGCTTCCCGGCCGGTCAGGTTCGCCAGTTTCCGGGTGTCGGAGGCAAGGGTATCGATCTTGTAACAATCAATGAGGAGGAGGGGGATACCGACTGAAGTAATTTTGTCAACATTCTTTGGCATATAACTTGAGTAACTGATCACGCCATCCGGGTGAAGTGAGATGATCGTCTCGACATCGGGCGCCTGCCAGGAGCCTATGCTTTTCACCCCGGAAAACCGGGGGCCGAGCACCGGGTGCGTCTTCACGGTATCGGAGATACCGACAATCTGGTCTCCTGCGCCGATGGCCAGCAGCAGTTCCGCGGCATCGGCATTGGTGACGATGATCCGCTGCAGGGGTGTTGTCGGCAGGGACGTGGCAGAGGCAGCCGGTACGGGTGTTGGGGCTACGATTGTGGCCAGATTCGTTACCTGTACCGGTGCTGAGGACTGCTGACTGGTACATCCGGATCCTGCACATGCGGCAAGAACCAGGACGATCATACATGCTGTGCACAGATTTTTGGGAAATCTTAAGGGATCTCTTCTTGTTGCCATAATGACTCAGTCCTTTTTTTATGAGATTTGCCGCGCGGGGATACCCGGGTTCATAATCCAAAACCTTCAATCCCAGAGTCCAGAAACTGCATTCATGCATCATTTTCGGCGATCACGTATGCCGAATTGCATCAACCGGGTTTAAGCGGGCGGCCTGGAGGGCCGGGTAGATCCCGGAGAGGAGCGAGAGGATCACCGCGACAAGGAATCCCAGGATGAGGATCTCCGGCGTCACGCGTGTCAGGTCATATCTTGCGAACCCGGAGAACAGATCGCCCATCTGCGCGATCAGGTATGTCTTGCCGATCGTGTTGATCGCTCCTGAGAAGAGGATCCCCAGGAGATCCCCGAGCAGTCCTCCGATCACACCGATAAACAGGCACTCCATCAGGATCAGGGTGATGACATCCCCCTGCGAAGCGCCGAGCGCCATGCTCACCCCGATCTCACGCGTCCGTTCATAGACCGACATGATCATGGTGTTGACGATCATGAGAGCACCGACAATCAGGGAGATGGCTGCAAAGATCGAGAGGAACAGGATGACTAAGTCCATGAGCCGGTTGACGGACTCGATCTGGCGGAACGACCCGTTTGCCGAGAGGCCCAGGGACTGGATTTCGTCCACTACAGTAAATACATGCTCCGGGTTGTCCACGCGTACGTATACCGCATTGTAGGGAGTGGATTCATTGGAGAAGGCGCTGACCGAGTCCCGGTCCATGAGGAGGAGACTATCCAGGCTGTCCCCCCGTTCCTGGAGTGTACCGCTCGACCGGATCGCCAGCTTCCGGTCCGATGGAGCCCCATTTTCGTTGTAGTCCCGGATAACGACCGTGAAGAGATCCCCCTGCCGGACTCCCTCGTACTTTTGCAGTTTTTCCGCAAGTTCGTGCCCGAAGACCACCTGGTTGGAGGCCGGGTCATACAGTCCCCCCGAAGTGAATGCCGGCTTGAATATCTTCTGGAGATCGTCCCCGCTGATACCGGTCACACTGAGATAGGTCTGCCGCAGCGTGGAGAACGAGACCTGGTACACCGGACCTGCGGCTTCCACATGGGGGATCTGTTGTATCAGGGAAACTTTGGATTCGGTGATCGGGATGACCGTTCCGTCCTTCACGGATCCGGTCACTTCGATGAGGGTGAGATCCGACTGCTGTTTGATGGTCTCAATAGCCTGGTAGCGTATTCCCTCACCGAACGAGATGATCCCGACTACCGCTGCTATGCCGATGGCGATTCCAAATGCGGTCAGGAGTACCCGCATCCGTTTCTTCATGAGCTGGCGGGCGGACAGTTTCGCATAATCAACCAGTCTTGTCATGCGTCGCTCACCTTCCCATCAATGAGCTGGAAGGACCGGTCCGCATATTCACCGAAATCCCGCTCGTGGGTAACGATGAAAAATGTGGTCTTCTTCTCCTTTGTTATGGACTGCATCAGGGAGAAGATCTCCTCGCTTGTCTTCTGGTCCAGGTTGCCGGTGGGTTCATCGGCAAAGATGATCGGGGGATTGTTGATAAGCGCCCGGGCGATCGCCACCCGCTG
>Ga0265297_10005881_pt1 | contig 18283 bp, 21 predicted proteins | sample Munlanlwell13791_FD_192502 | JGI IMG/M metagenome (GOLD analysis project Ga0265297, IMG submission 192502) | Leachate microbial communities from a municipal landfill in Southern Ontario, Canada - Leachate well 137-91 | ecosystem: Engineered > Solid waste > Landfill > Unclassified | place...
TGGTATGCCGTCCGTTAAAGCTACTGGAGGTGGAGAGAAACTAAATAGGAAAATTAGAAAACAAAAGAGAAGAGAGAAATTAGCTAAAAGAATTGTCATAGATGAGGAGAGTTCAGATGGTGATAATTGAAGGATGTGACAACTGCGGTAAGACCAAGCTGATTGAGTACCTGGTCTCAGGGATCATAGTTCCTGTTATCCGTTCACCAGGTCCAAAGGAGCCTGGCTACCTGGCAGCCTGGGTTCTTATCATGATTCACCTCCAGGCTTTGGGACCAATTATATTTGACCGGTTCCCTGTCATCTCAGAATCTATCTATGGACCTGTTCTCCGTGGCAGGGATGTATTAAAGGATTATGGAGAGACCACTTTCAAGTCACTCCTGAAGTCAACTGCACCTCTGATCATTCACTGCCGGCCACCACTATCCAAAATCCTGGACTGGGGCCATAGAGAACAGATGGATGGAGTTAAGGAACATATCACCACCCTGGTTGACAAATATGACTATGAAATGGAGATGTTACGCCGGGAAGGTTTTGCAATAGTCACCTATGACTTTATGAGTGAGTCACTTACCAAACAGGAGATCAAAGGTATGATCGAACAATATTTTCTAAGGAGAGGATTCAGAGTATGAATATCGATGATGTCAAGAATGTACCGGTTGGATCAAAGCCACTGGCCGAGATCTTCAAATTGCAGAGAGGATTGATTGAGACCTATCGGACCGGCATAGATAAAGGATTACCCACAGAGATACCGGTGAACCTGCATTGGTCAAATCACCAGTCTTGTCTCAAGGACTTTGCCTGGAGAATTACTGAGGAATTAGGAGAGGCCCTGGAAGCAAGATGGCTTCATTCAGATATACCCAGTCACTATGATGAGGAGATCATAGATGCTCTTCACTTCCTGGTGGAGTTTACCATATTGGCCGGTATAGATGAGAGAGAACTGGTGGACCTGGCTACAAGGGAACACCCTGTGGAAACTCAGGATGTGGATGGCCTGGTGATCCTGTATGTAGAGGCCTTGATTAAACCTATGTTCAGAGAGACCTATCCGAAGATGGATCCTAAGAGGGACTATAAGAACCTGGCTTTAGTGGTAGGAATATTCGTGGAGGCCCTGGCCACTACCTGTAATACCCTGAAGAATAAACCTTGGAAACAGACACAGATGATGACTGACATTGACTACTTCAAGAAGAAACTGGCTGAAGCCTGGATTAGGTTCATTCAGATTTGCATTGTATCCGGTATCACTGAACTGGACCTCTACCGGCTTTATTTCAAGAAACAAGAGGTTAATAAATTTAGACAGAGATCAAATTATTAAAGGAGAGAACAGTATGAAAAAATGGGTTACCTATTCTAAATTCAATATCCCCGAAGAAGCCAGAGCAACCAGTCCTGGAACTTTTAGGATGGTAATAGGAGACCATCCCGATCAGGTAGAGATCCAAATACTCCAAGAAGTTGAAGACTGGAAGGATGTTACCAGATGGATCAAGGCCAAACTGATCCCCTCACAACATTCTTCAGGTTGGTATATTGGGCTATTCTACCAGCCTGACCCCGGGGCCAAATCTCAGATGATCGGACGGGCGGGATTCATACCAGGATTCAATAGGGATACTGGTATGGTTATCACTCACAGAGATTTCAAAATAGAGAAACCGGATGATGCCACCATTAGCTTCCGGGTCTATAAGAGGAATGGATCATGAGTGTAACAGGATACAAAAAAGGGTACCTTCTCTGCGACTGTGGATACATGCAAGGCCTGGTAGTAAGGTCAGCCAAAAATCCTCGCCAGTGTGATAAATGCCATAGAAGGATTACAAATACCCGGGTCTATTCCAATGATGAGGTTGATCCATTCACCAGGCAACTCATATTGGCCCCAAAGGATATAACCAAGGATGTTGATATCCAGAAGGTTTTTTCCAAGGTAAATGGACTCTAGATAGTCCTCGTTTATAAGGATGTTCAAATTGGCCGGGTTGGAATACACCGCAATGTAGAACATCCGGATAAACAAGGCAGGTCCGATGTGGGATTCCATTCTCCCTACAAGGCCTTGACTGTCAAGAAAAACGGCCAGATTGGATTCAGAATATATAAGGAGGTTAAATGAGGATCTACAACGACTTCACAGAGGCCTTGCCGGAAATCCAGAGAGACCTGGTTGAAATGGGTATTAAGGTTCATCCTAAGACTTATCAGGATAAGGATGTGGCCAGAGACCCGCAATTTGAGACTCTGGAACTCCAGGACTATATTTATACTGTGGTTAATCCTGATGGCAAGGACCTCAGCCCCACTCAGCCTTGGGCAGACCAGGAATTTCGTGAGAGAATCTTAGGCATTGATGGAACGCCAGTCAATCCTGGTGAAGCCTGGACTACCCGAAGAGAAGTCTGGAAGGAATTTCTCAAAGACGGGTATTTTGCCTATACCTATTCTGAACGATTCGCTCAACAATCACAAGTACTAAGAATCATCAACAGATTAGCTGAGGATAAAGATTCTAGGCAACTTTATGTTTCCATCTGGAATCCTACTGATACCAAAAACCTTGGAGGAATCTCAAGAGTTCCCTGCAGCCTCGGATATTTGATCCAGGTAAGAAAGGACCATCTGAACCTCACATATCTCCAGAGATCTTGTGATTTTGTCACCCACTTTACCAATGATATCTATCTAGCCTGGAAATTCCAGGAATTCGTGGCAAGTCAAGTTAATATATCCATCGGAACCATCACACACTGGATTGGTTCACTCCACATCTTCAAAAAAGATGGGAAAGGAGTTTTTTAAGTGCACTACCTCCACTCTAAGAATTTGGCCGATCTCTGGCATCAGCTCTGTAAAGTAATGGAAGATGAGCCAGAGGTAACAATGGGTGATGATGGGAAGCCGCACAGTAAGAGTGGAGGTGGATACTTCCTGCATCCATATGACTACTGGATGGAATCAGACTCTAGTGAGGTACCTAAACTAGCCTTAGAGGAAATCGGCTATATGAAACAAAAAGCCAGACATCTTCTAGGAAGATACTTGGAACCAGAGCAAGTCCGATCCTGGGTCAAATTCATTGAACAAGTCTGTAAAGATAGCCCAGCTGTGAAAGGTGAGATATATTTGCAGACTAAGGTTCAGCCTAAAGCCAAGGGTGGTTGCTTAGCTGGATTCATGTACAGACACCGAGGGATGGATGGTCCTGAGCCAACACTCATCGTGATATCGAGATCAATTGAGATGCCAGGTAAAGCAATGGCTGATGTCATGCTGATTTCAGCACTGTGCAGGTTAATTAGTGAAACCTTAGGAGTTCCAGATTTGAAGATCCAGTGGTATACTCCAAGTATCGTTATGCCAAGCAAGAGGGCCTACCTTTATATCATCTACAAATGGCCCAAGAAAGTTAAGTTTGCTTGTAAGTTGTTTGATGACTACCTTAAGAAAGGCTGGAACAAATACTACTTGACTGATTTCCAGTTCTCATTCGCTACAAATGTTAGAACCAAGAAGTTCTTTATCAGGAAACAGGAGGGTAAAGTTACACATGAGGTGACAGCTGATAAATTCTATCAAGTTCTAAAGGAGTATATATCATGAGAGAAAGACCAAGTAAAGAAGAGACCTTTGTTGCAATGGTTAAGGAGGTTGCTAAAAGAAGTACCTGCTTAAGGCCTAGAGAAATTGACGGCCAGGTTGGTGCCATACTGGTTAAGGAGGGGAGAGTCATCTCAACGGGTTATGCAGGATCACCAAGAGGAATGCCACATTGCTTGGACGAAGGATGCCTGATGGATGGTGACGCCTGCGTCAGAACTATTCACGCTGAGGCTAATGCCATAGCCTTTGCAGCTAAGTCAGGAACTTCCACAGATGGCACCACGATGTATTGTACTTTGGCCCCTTGTCTATCCTGTGCTAAACTGATTATCAACTCAGGAGTCAAAGAGGTGATATTCCTCAATGACTACAGGATTACTGATGGCATAGAACTACTAATAGTAGCTGGAGTAAGAGTACGGAAATATGAACTGCACTAGGTGTAAGCTGTATAAGACAGCCCAGTCTGTTAGACTCCTTGGTAGAGGAAGGACTGATAAGAGGATTATGATCATTGGTGAAGCACCTGGTTTCAGGGAGGATGATATCAATAAGCCATTCCAGGGAGCTTCAGGGAAAGAACTTGATGAGGCTTTGGCCTTATGCGGTTTTGATCGGATAAATGCCTATATTACCAACGTAGTTCATTGCCGACCGCCTGATAATAGGAAGCCAACCAAAGAGGAAATCAAGAAGTGTTTATTCTGGCTTCAGTGGGAAATGGTTAAAGCTAAACCAAAATTTGTTCTCCTCTTAGGAGCAACTGCCTTAGAGGCATTTCCTTATTTTAGAGATAAGGGAAGTATCACTAGCCTCAGAGGTAAGTTCTACGAAATAGAAGGTATCTCAGTGATGCCTACATTCCACCCTGGATTTATATTAAGGAATGAGCGTAAGAAACCGATCTTTGAGGCAGATGTAAAGAAGTTTATAGAAACAGCTACAGATACCAAGAGACCAGTTGTGGAACCAGGATTCAATTGGAAGTTGGCTAATAGTATTGAGGCATTAGAGGAGATGCTTAAGGAATTGGCTGGAGAGAAGTATGTATCACTGGATATTGAAACCACAGGTAATACACCAATCACTGATCCAGATCAGGTAGTGAGGTGCTTGGGCCTGGGAATGAAGAACACCCAGTGGGTTATACCATTTTGGCATCCTGAGAGTAATTTCCAGAACCATGAAGCTCAGCTGGGAATTCTGGATTTGATCCACCAAGAACTATCTGATAAGAAGACCATAATGCAGAATGGTAAATTTGACAGTATGTTCTTGAAGATAAGATATGGATATGAATTCAGAATTGACCATGACACTATGATGATGAGTCATCTTCTAGATGAGAACAATCCACATGGGCTAAAAGAACTATCTATCAGATGGTGTTCTGCTGTTGACTATGATCTACCTCTTGCTGAAAAGATAGGTAAAGTCAAATTGGAAAGGTTGGCTAAATATTGTGCTATGGATTGTTACTACACAAGGCGTCTATTCCTTATATTCCTGAAACAACTTCAACAAGATGTCTTGCTATATAGATTCTACAAGAAGGTAACGATGCCAACAGTAAATGCTTACAGAGATATAGAACTGAATGGAGTCTATATCGATTTGAAACAGATGGCTGATGCTGAAAAGGCTCTGGTTGAACAGAGGGATGAATACAAACATAAACTAGATAGATATGATCAGATCAATTGGAATTCAACTCAGCAAGTTGCTAAACTTCTATTTGATGAGATTGGATTGGATCCACTTGACAAAACTGATACTGGAGCTAATTCTACAAATGAATCTGTTTTGAAGAGGCTGGCTAAGAAGCATGAAATCCCAGCTTTGCTCTTGAAGTATAAGGAATTTGAAGGACTTTTATCCAAATTCGTTAAAGGATGGAAAAATCTCTTATGTGATGAATATCTCTATCCCAGATTCAAACTCCACGGAACAGTGACTGGGAGGCCATCCTGTGAGAAACCTAATCTTCAACAGACACCTCGGGATCCCAGAATTAGGTCTTTGATTACAGCTCCACCTGGTTGGACCTTAGTGGAATTTGACTATGGACAAATTGAACTTAGAATAGCCGCAATGTTGGCAAATGAGAGAGCTATGAAGTTAGCCTTCCAGACTGGTGAAGATATTCATACTAAGACAGCTATGATGGTCAGTGGTCAAGACATGTCAGGTATAGGAGGATTTGAAGCTAAGGAGTGGAGAAAGAAAGCCAAAGCTATTAACTTCGGGTTTGTTTATGGTATGGGTGCTGAGGGTTTCCAGGAATATGCCAGAGATAAGTATGAACTGGACTTCACTATGCAAGAATCTATTAAGGTCAGAAGATTGTTCTTCAGAACATATAAGGATTTGGAGCCCTGGTATGAACGCCAGAAGAGAGTGGCTCGAATGAATAAATATGTCAGGAATCTAGCTGGTAGAATAAGACATCTTCCTGATATAGAGACCAACTGGCAAGCTGAACTCCAAGCTATCAACAGTCCTGTCCAGGGTTTAGCTTCAGATTTTACTCTTATGTCAGTAGTAGAGATCTACCAGACATTCACACAATCACAAGTCAAGATCTGTGGTACTGTCCACGATGCCATTCTTACCAGAATCAAGAATGAGTATTTGGATGAGATAGTTCCTAAGATCATTAAAATAATGGAATCACCTAGACTCTTTAAGGAACTGGAAATTACTCCTACAGTTCCGATCGTAGTCAACGCAGCGGTTGGCCCCTGGAGTAAAGGAATAGAATGGAAGGAGAAAAAATGAGTGAGACAATAGCGGTATCTTATTCAAAGGTAAAAGCCTGGAGATTCTGCAGGCAAAATTATTGGTACAAATATCATGATAGGATTGTACCAAAAAGGAAGCCAAAGCCTCTTAAGATAGGATCATTAGTTCATGAGATTCTTGAAGCTATGGCTAAGAAACAAGACTGGAGGCTATTAATTTCAGCAGCTCAAAAAGAATACAATAAGATGTTTGCTGAAGAGAAGGAATTCTACGGAAATTATCCGGAGGATGTGGAACGAATCATCAAAGGATATATCAGGCATTATAAAGAGGAACCATTCCTATTTTCCTGTCCTGAGACCACATTCGGGCCTATTCCTCTCAGTGAAGAGACCAGCTTCAAATTCAAGGTCGATAAGCTGGCTCAGCCTCAACAGGGAGTGAACAAAGGTGATCTGTTCCTCTGGGAAACTAAAACTGGCCGACGCATTCCACAGGATGATATGAGAATATGGGATCTTCAGACTGTGATCTACATCTGGGGTTTGAAGCAATGCGGCAAACCAGTTAAGGGGATCATCTGGGATTATTTGAGGACTAAAGCCCCAACAGTTCCAGCAGTCCTTAAGAACGGGACATTGTCTAGAGCCCAAAATATAGATACTGACTACTTCACTTATCTTGAGGCCATCAGAAACAATGGTGAAGATCCAAAGGATTATGCTGATTTTTTGGAATCATTGAAGAGCAGAGACGTTGAGTTCTATAAGAGGGTTATGGTCCCAATCAGTAATGCAGTCATAGATTCAGTGGTTTCAGATTTCAAGCAAACCTCCAGAGAGATTTATTACTTGGAAGATAGCCCAGTCAAGAGTATATCTGGTTACACCTGCCCCAGATGTGACTACAGCTCAATCTGCTATGCCGGGATCAGAGGATCAGATGAAGCTTTCATTCGTAAAACTGAGTTTGTAGTTAAACCAGATGAGGAGGATCAGCCTATTGTAGATGAATCGGATGTAGACTAATATCATATCAGGAAGGAGTTAATTATGAAAAAACACAAGGGGACCGAAATATCAACAAAAGAAAGGAGAGAGGAGGTAGAAGATAATATCCTGGCCAAAGCCAAACCAGTATCTGAGACTGAAGACTTTCTCACTTGCCTGTTCTATGGTCGATCAGGAACAGGAAAAACTACCTTGGCCAGTAGTTTCCCCAAGAAGATACTTCTCCTTGACTTCAGAGATCGTGGCATAGACAGTATCAAGGACGTCAAAGGAATAGATGTCTTCAACGTTCAGGAATGGGTTGAAGTTGAGAGTATATTCTGGTCTCTCCAAAAGAAACCAGGCCTCTATAAATCCATTATCCTGGATACCCTCTCAGGGATGCAAAACTTGGCTATTCATGAAGTTAAAAGGAATGAAGGCCAAGATGACAGTGATAATCTATCTAAGAGGGGCTGGGGAACAGTCTCAGCAATGATGAATCAATGGCTCCTTAACTTCAGGGATCTTCCATTCCATGTTGTTTTCCTGGCACCAGATAGAGTCAGAAACATAGCCGTCTCTGAGGAGGAAGAGGCTGAACTGGAAGAGGGTGAGTTAGAACCTGAAGTTGGGCCAGCCCTCATACCATCTGTGGCTAAGTCAGTCAATGCCGCAGTCAAAGTTATAGGTAATACTTTCATCAAACAGACAGTCACAGCTGATGATTCAGGTAACAGAGTTAAGAAGACTCAATACCGCCTGAGAATCGGTCCGCATCCGTATTACATCACAAAGATCAGGTCACCCAAAGCCTTCAAGATTCCACAATCAATCAATAATCCGAGTTTTGAACGGATAGTCAAAATCATGAAAGGAGAAAAGGAATGAAAAAACATCACCAAAAAGGCAAGGTAATCAGTGTCAACTTCAAAGGAGTTGAGGGTCAGAACAATGTCCCAAACGGGGACTATAAGGTAAAGGTTCTAAAAGTTACTGAGGAAGAGGGAGACAAGGCACCTTACCTTATGTTCAAACTGGAAATCGTCGAAGGCAAATATAAGGGAACAAAACTCTTTCATATCTGCTCATTGTCCAAACAAGCCCTGTGGAACCTCAGATCAACTCTGGAAGCCATGGGGCAAGAGATTCCTGAGGCTGCAATAGATATAGACCTTGAGGAACTTGAGGGCAAGGTCTTCGGTGTCACCACAGAGATAGAGAAATACAAAGGCAAACCTCGCAGCAAGGTTGTTGATGCCTTCTCATTGGAGGAAAACAATGGTAGTGATGACGACGATCAGGATGATGAGAGCGATGACGAAGAGGAGGAGAAACCTAAAAAGAAACGGAAGGCGGAAGCTGAAGAGGACGATGAAGGAGATGATGACGATGACTCCGGAGATGAGGGAGGAGAAGGCGATGATGATGACTCCGAAGGTGAGGAAGATGACGATGAGGAAGATACTGGTAAGTCCAAGTCAAAAAAGAAGTCGAAGGAGGACGACGATAACATAGACCTGGACGAAATGCCTCTGAAGGACTTGCTATCTCTTGCCAAAGATAGCGGAATCAAGATTCCCAAGGAGGACAGACTGAACAAGAGAAAAGTCATCAAGGCCATTAAGGCATTCATAGAAGAGAACGAATAGTCACATCGCCGGATGGATAAAGGGTCATGGTCTCTTTCTAGATCATGGCCCTTATCCTTAATTAGGAGAGAAATGGTATTAGAAACTGAAATTAAGAAAAGAATCTTAAAGAACCTACGCAGGGATTTTCCTAATGGAGTCTGGTTTAAGATCCATGGAAGCCCTTATCAAGAGCGTGGAATCCCCGACATCATTGGATGTTTGAGAGGTCGCTTCATAGCCTTTGAGATCAAGAGACCAGATGAATATAGACCACCCACAGCCTATCAGCAATTACAGCTAGATAGTATTCAGGCTTCAGGCGGATCGGCTACTGTGGTTACATCCTGGGAAGAGGTTCAAAAAATTTGTCAAAAAATTCTCCACTAAAACCATTTACAATGTCATTTAATTGTGATAGAATGATAGTGGAGGAATATAAAAATGACTCGCTATCAATTGGTTCACAGAGGTCTAAATGGAGAAAGGCTAGCACGCAGGATGCTCAAGAAACATTTTGATCAGGTCAGATATCATACCAATCACACTGATCCTTTCGATTACACAGCAGTGGATAAGCTAACAGGTGAGAGGGTGGCAATAGAAGTTAAGACAGTCCACAAGGAGAAAGGAAAGCTGGTCCACATTGAAACTGGAGCCATGAACCGCAAACTGGATTTCCTCTACAGGACAGAACGCAAAGGCATCGTCCTGGTAATCACCATCAATGGATCCACTCACTTCTATTTAGCGAAACTCCAGCAGCACATCAGCAAAGGTGCTCTGGTTGAAATTCAGTAAAGGAGGAACAAAAATGGAAAACATTCAGGCAAAACCAATCACCACAGAGATGGTCCAGTCAGGGAAACTCTCCCCGGCTGGCCTCGGCTGTAAGCCAGGTAACCATCCACCGATGTCCATCTGTGAAGCCTATTGCATTCATCATGGACATGCCTGCCCAGTTGGCAAGAAGGTTCAGTAACATGACCACAGTGCTCCAAGCAGCCAGGACACTTCTCTCAGTCTGTGATGGAGCAGTCAGTCGTGATGGAGAGGGATTCAACAAATTTGACTCCAGGTTCGTCAGATCCATCCTTGAGAAGGGGAGGGATCTGACGCAACGACAAGAACTGGTTATCCACAAACTGCTCAGAAAGTACAAGGTTCAGCTAATTAAGCACAGGATTGAATATGACAGTCTGGAATTGGTGGCCCAAAACCAGGCAAAACCAAGCCAAACGCTGGCGCCGCAGGCCATGATCCTGGATTATATACCTGACCCACGTCTCCCTCTATTCAAGCTCCATAGCCGCATAGATTTTGCCAAAATCGCTAAGAGTTTCCCATCATCTTATTGGCATCCAGAAGATAAGACTTGGACCTACAGTCCCACAATAGAATTCTTTACAGCAATTCAACCATATATTAAGGATGGATCAATTGAGGATACTCCCTCTGCTCAACTCATTCTGATAGATTTAGCCAAAGCCAAGAAGAGGCTTCAAATGGTTAATGAAATCAAAGGGTCATCACCTATAAGTGACAATACCATGCCAACCATGATGAAACCATTTTCTCACCAAATAAAGGCCTTTCAGGTGGGAACTACTGTGGACCAGGCAGGACTTCTGATGGAACAGGGAACAGGTAAGACTTTATCAGCCATCTGTATTGCAGGACATCGTTATTTGAAAGGCCAGATCAAAAGACTTCTGATAGTGGCTCCACTCTCAGTGACTTCAGTTTGGAAGGAAGAGTTTGCTAAGGTAGCCAGTTTTCCCTATGAACTTCATACTCCAGTGGAAATTCGAAAGAATGACGTTATCCGATTTGAACCTAATCGCCTTCACATCATGGTTATTAATTATGAATCTACTTGGAGGATGATTGATAGAATTCTGAAGTGGAAGCCTGAAATGATCATAGCTGATGAGTCACAGAAGATCAAGAATGGGAGAGCCAAACAATCCAAGGCTCTTATTCAAATAGGGGATCAGGCTAAATATAAATTGATTCTTTCAGGTACTCCAATCACACAAGGTCCATTGGATGTCTGGTCTCAATACAGATTCCTCAACCATAACATTTTTGGTAAGAGGTTTCTTAAATTTAGAGATCGTTATGCCAGAATGGGAGGATATGGTGGATATAAAGTTCTAGGGTATGAAAACCTAGAGGAACTGGCAAAAAAGGCTCACTCCATAGCATACAGGGTGACTAAAGCTGAAGCTCTGGATCTACCTCCTCAGATCGATCAAACAGTTAAGGTTCAGCTTGAACCAGAAGCAGAGAAGTTATATAAAAGGATGGAGAAGGATTTCATCATTAAGTTCAGTGAGGACAAAACAGTCACAGCTCCCATCATCCTGACTCAGCTTCTTAGGCTTCAACAGATGACAGGAGGATTCATTCCACTAGATGAGAGTGATGAGATTAAACAAATTAGTTCAGCCAAGGTTCAAATGGTAGAAGAACTTCTGGATGATCTTCCCCATAATAAGAAGGTAGTTATCTTTTGCCGATTCATTCCTGAAATTGAAGCAATAGCAGAGATAGCTGAGAAACTTGGAAGGAAGTACAGAACTTTGACTGGTAAGACTAAGGATCGTGCAGAGGCTAGACTGGCATTCCAGGAAGATCCACAAGTCACAGTAATGATTGCCCAAATCCAGACAGGTGGTTTAGGTATTACACTAACCTCAGCAGACACTGTGATCTTTTATTCCACAACTTTTAGCTTCGCAGACTATGACCAAGCTAAGTCCAGAGTTCACAGGATAGGACAGTCAAGCAAAGTCACCTACATTCATATCCTGGCTGATAACACTGTGGATGAGGACATCTTGAATATTCTGAGGTCTAAAGGTGATATGGCCAAATTGATAGTGGATACACTTGCTAGAAAATTCTCTTCAAAACCATTTACAAGTGGTGCTGAAAGTGATATATTTAATTTGAAAGTAAATTCAAAGGAGGATTCATCAATGACAGACAGTGAGACCAAGGTAACTACTACACCTGAAGCTGGCCAGGACAAAGCGGCTAATCTGAAGGATAAACTCCAGAAGATCAAGCAGAAGTCCGAGACCAAAACCCCTACGGCCAAAAAGACGGCTGAGGAACCGGTGGTCAAGAAAAACAAGGTAAAGGAAGAGAAGGCCAAGAAACCTCAGAAGCCTGCCAAGAAAGAAAAGGCTGAGAAAGGTGAAAAGAAAGTGGCCAAGACCGCCAATCCTAAACTGGTTCTCCTCAAGGACATAGCCGCAGAATTTGGCCTTGATCCCCGGGAGGTCCGCAAGACTCTCCGCAAGGAATTCAAGAGGGAGGAAGGAAGTTCCTGGGCCTGGGAGAAAGGTTCAGCTGAACTAACTGAAATCAAAGCTTCTCTCCGTAAGATGGCCAAATCCAAAAAATAACAACTGAATATCCCAGCAGACAGAGGTCGGTAGAATTTAAACACTACCGACCTTTCCTTGTGTGGAACCTGCTGAATGTAAAATCTCATTTCGCCGTCAAACAAGTGTCAGGCATAGTCTGTCATGGCAATTAAATGTAATCATACCATCACCCAAGATTCCTCCATTAAAATCCGTCAGCTAGAGGCTGTTTTGAGGAATTCTATTACATGAGCTAAGCACAAAAACGGGGCCAGGCGGCAGACAGGAACCGCCCAGCCCCAAAGGAGGAGAACCCTACTCAGCCCTTATAGAGCGTAGTCCATGATCGTTCTCCATCAGTGGACTTGCGTAGCTCTATAATGCTCTGAGCCGGAGTAGGCTGAGGTTCAACACTCTTCCAGTCTACATCGATTATATGGGCATCATATCCTTGAACGGATTTGAAAACTTTAATAGCCGATGTAGGAACATAGAAGAATCCCTTCTTGCCCCACCCAATTGACCAGGAGTTCATGCAAGGCCCGAGGTATCCAGTCTTCTTACTGTAACCAAAGCAACACCATTCATGTCCTCCAGCTACAAGTGATCGATTGGTAACAACTGACAACTTGCCATCTTTATCAGTATCCATCCAAGCATCAAACCAGGGTGATCCTATACTCACAGGGTGGCCCGTAGCCAAGGCTGAATAAATACCAGAGAGGTCTCCTGTAACTCTCTTGCCATCCAGAACAGGATACTTGGCCCTCTCTGAATCCAGGCTGCTAGATGGGGCCTTATTCATATCAGTCCCATTAGCAACATAAGGCCAGAAGTGTTCCAGTAGGCATCCTTTATTCTCTAACCAAGTTACAGCGTCATCAGGATAGGCTCCTTCTTCATTCAGGTATCCACCTACAAATCTGGCACCATTGTAGATATCTCTGACACTGAACCATTCTTTGTAAAGTCCTAGGACGATCAACCAATAGGTTACATTGGCTCCTATCCCATGACCAACACAACTTCCCTCATTTCCTTGATCACGAATTGATGGGCAGTTCTTACTGAGATCTACCTCATCAGGTACTGTGGCCAGAATAGAGTGAAGTTTGGGATTAGGGTTCCACCTGTCTTTCTTCCAGCCCATTTGTTGGTTCCATCGTTTCATTTGTACCTCCTTATAATTGACAACAACCTCATATTGCCTGTGCTTAAACCGCCGATAGTCCCATCGTAGCAAGGACGATTGTGACCTTGATGCGGGGACTTCCATTGTCGTTGTACCAACGGATGGTTTTGCCAGCCAATTTGGCGAGTTCGACCCGATAGTTGTAGATGTCGTCGAAGTCACGGAATAATGTCATGACCTTCTCGTCGAGCCATTGGCACCCAGGGATAGCGTCCTGGGCCTGTTTCTTGAAGAGCTCCTTGGAGTTGAACGTCTTTAAGTCGGATGGCTCGGGATACCGGTACCAGCCCTCGTTGGTCGCTGGGTTGATTCCGATTTGCTCCGTCCACGCAGTCTTGGCGAGGTCGAGCGTCTTTTCTATGATTTCCTTGGCCACGTCCAGCCTGATTTCCGGATTCAACTGCAAGAGGTCGTATCCCTGCAATACGTCATGTGTGAATTGCATGTACTTCTCAGATGCGGTTCCTTCCAACCCGCCAACGTAATCATCCCAATCCCAAGGGGTTTGATACTGTATGACAGGCTTGACGGGCGCTGCTGGTACAGGTTTAGGCGATGGTAGCGCCGGTGCCTCGGGTGCTGCTGGTAGTGTTGATGCGGGGCTTCCTGACCTGATGGTCTTAACCGCCATGAACGATACGCCCGTTAACGATGTCAACACGGCGAACGTTATGGACTCCCATGTACTGAATCCACTGCCTGCGTATTGCAGGTACAGGGCCGCTGCGGTGACTATAAAAGCCAAGACCCTGGTGCTTGTCAACATGCTGAACCATGAAGACACCATCCTAACGATGGTTGAGAATAACTCGTCTAGTGCTGCTCTTGTCTTTTCCATTCTTTTTTACCTCCTTTTATGGATTGACAGTTGGGCCGAGAAATTTCATTCTCTCATCAATCACCTCCTTCAAAACAGTCGCTCGATGGAGCGCCTTAGATAGTACATGCCCATCGCCAGGAATGCTGCAGGCAATAAGCGAAGGGCGACGACCGCTTCGGCAAAATCCCTGGTTGATTCCGCAGTCGGCCAGCATAGGGTCAGGAACCAGAAGTCGATGGCCACGAACCCGATGTCAAGCAAGGCCAAGGTAACGAACCCCCAGAACAGGAACTTGGATTGCCGAACCGGCATCTTGTGGTACATCATCCAGGCGTTGAAAGCGCAGAACCCTAAGCATACCACCAGGGCTACGTCCATGATTGCGGTTATGACTTCATACATGGTGATGACCTCCTCTCTCTTTGGTTATTAGTGTAGGCCTTTGCCCTGATAGCTAGTACGTTCAACTGGGCATTCACGAAATCGTACAGGAAGGACAGCGCAATGGACCTGGACTTGTCCGTCTCGGTAATGGCCATCCCCTCTATCAGGTACTTGAGTGAAAGCAGGTCATCCTTTCGGTTGAGCTTTCCTTGAGTCATCATGTCCAGATAATGATCAAGCTCCGGAGTGTGCGGTGAATGTAACTGCTTAGCCACCGAATCCAAGACGTACCGCCATATCGGTTCGACCTGCGTCTTGATGATAGCGATATCGGTCTTCATCGGCATGATCACAGCCAGGTAGTTGACTAGGATTCCCACGGCGAAGATGATAATGGTGGTGATGAACGACCCGACTGTAAGTAAATCACGCATGTCCATAACTTATCCTCCAGGTCGATGCTGGTGTATCAAATATTGTCTCATCAAATAATACTGAGTCAAACATAATTTAAAACACATAGAATGGAAGTATATTAAACGGATACACCCACAATGCTTTATTTTCCGCCGCTGTGGTTTTTATATAATAAGAGGTATAAGCTCCAAAACTAACTGGCCTATTTGTAGTAAATGATTTCACTAATTTGCCATTAATATAAAAATCTAAACTGGTAGCATTATCATCGATAGCAAATCGCATTGGCCCTGTAGGAGCCAAAACTCCGGTATCCTCTATTGTCTGCGTAGCACCATCGGCACAAGAAGCATAAATTACGTTATCAACAATTTTAAAACAAACATGTTTTTCAGTTGCTGTCGGAGCAGTAGGATTAGTAAATAATCCCAAATATATCTCTTGATTGGTTACCTGGGCAAAACGAATTGGCATGGAAATAAAACAACCATAAGTTATATATGCCATATATATAGATTGCGGACTCTTTAAAGACACGTTTTTATTAGCGGTTGTATTGGTTTGCAACGCACCATATACCCATCCGGCAGTAAATGTACCAGCCCCATCGGTGGTTACGACCCATGTATCCAGCGTTTCCCAACTTTTAGTAATAATGGGCATAAATATACGTGACATTAATAAGCTGCGTGGGTCTAATGTATTAATTAACTTTGATTTATCCCCATAATTACCTTCGATTGGGGATATAAAGATTGGTTGGGTAAACGTATAGTCGCTTGATGCCACATTTTTTATTCTTAGTCTTACATAACGCTCATTACCCTTGATGGTATATGATGCTGTGGTTACGGCATTGTCAGTTTGTAAAGCTCGGTTGCCTTTGCCAAGCCATTCAATATTACTGGAATCCGATACAGTTATTGATATTGTATTCCCTGACAAAGAGAGATCGGTAATTGTAGAACCATCAACCTCCATAGCATAAAAGTTACCATTTCTTAAAGAATCAATAATATTTGTTATAGTGCATGAATCCGCATAAACTTTTACTAAATATTTATTAAAGTTTGCCCCCCCTATATCATGGCAGTCATCCTCAGCAATACACCATATTGGTTTGCCTGAATCTAACAATTCTACCCATGGAATCTCGTCTGACCCATTTGGTGACAATATCTCCATAAGTTGCAAATCTTCAAGATTCAAATAGTTATCTGGCCTCAATGAACTGTAAGAAACCGCATGGTTTAGACTAGCCAGAGCATTTGTTTCCACTATAATCGACTCAATAATTGTCTGAGCCGAGGTTTTTCCAAGTTGGGCATCAGCATTTATATGGCCAATGTGGGCAGTAGGCAAAGAACTGGTTTCCTCTACCCCCGGAATAAATAATATATCTGCCACTTCTGGATCAGCAGTTAGGTTATCATGGTCAGTCAAACAAACGAAATCGTATCCAGCATTTTTATATGCAGTAACAATTTCCGTAGGTGTGTCTACACCATCACTTTCAGTTGAGTGGCAGTGAAGTTGACCTTTATAAACATTGGTCTTTGCAACATAAGGGTTGAATATTCGGTATTTACGGCCCTGGTAATCATAAAAATATGATTCCATTGTAGCACCGGCAGCTTCTACATTATCCGCATCTGTCACATCTGCCCCAGCCTCCACCCCGTCCAGTTTAGCACCATCCACCGATAAGTCTCTACCGTCTACCTTCTTGGTGTCTGTGACGGCCATGTCTCCTGTTAGTTCTCGTGACCCGTCTGCCAGCAGGTATTGAGTGTGTGGGTCAGCAGCAGCAATATGGGCGGCGATATCCAGACTTGAAGCCTCTCCAGCAATTACGCACCAGTTCGTGCTGTCAAACACCAGCAACACATAGTCCCCCTCATCATCGAGGGTTATGTCGTCGCCGGTTGGGTTCCAGACGTTGCCGGTTCCATGCTTCACAACCACTGTGCGAGCGCCATCAGCCGCCCGAATCAGTAGTACATCACCCTCGGACCCACCGTTGATGGTATCCAAGTCATCGGTTGGGTCATCATCTTGGGTGTCCACTCGATGGTACGAGCAAGTCTTGGTGACCACTCCAGCAGCAATGGTTAGTTCTACGTTCTGCTCGAGGGTGATGTTAACTTTAAGATGCATAAGGTTGTCACGCAGGGCGTCCAGAAACGCTTCTGGGATTACGTTGCCGGTTGTTATTGAAGTTGGTGCAGTCCAAGCCATATCAAATCTCCTTTCTCATTTCTCATTTCTCACTATAGTTAACCAACGACGTCGGGTCCTCCAACCAGGCTAACACCAACCGTGAACCAGTCCAGTAGGTCCAGGGCTTTCACCTCCCGAACGGTAGTCTTGAGCCGTGGTATCAGGTCCAGGTCGATGTCCAGGTCCAGGCTCTCGATAACGCCGGTGTCGTTGAGGCCGGTAGCAGCGTGCAGGTACGAGACCTGGGCGTTGGGTTTGGTTGCCAGGTCCAATATCAGTGCCATCTCGGCGTCGGTCTGGCCAGCCATGTTCATGTCGACACGGTTGCATGGGTCCTTGGATGCGTCGGTCTTGACGTGGCAGAACTCCTCGGAGAAGGAACTGTCTATCACATGCCGGTTGTATATCTTGGTGCGGCGTCCGTAGTTGTTTATGGAAGCTCCGTCTGTATAGCACTGGCTCACGTCAATGGGTATCTTGTACCAGATTGCCCCAACCAGTACCAAGGTGTAAGAGTAACTGGGCAGCAGAACCCGAACGTCGTTGAGCACATCGGCGATATCCAAGTCAACCTTGAGGTCCAGTAATTCTGCGGCAATTAAAGTAGTCATGGGTGTTCACTCGCTCGGGTCTGTACCATAGTGATGGTGGCCTTGATATAGCCCTTCAAGTCAATCTCCAAATCAATGGCTTCCACGATAAAGTACACAGCCGTCATTGTCATGGTGGCGTTGGTTACCGTTACCAAATCGCTAATCTCCAGGTCCAGAATCTCGGCCTCGATGGCGTCGGTCTTGGGCTTAACTATAATGGTCACCACTGGGTATGGCTCGATGTTGCGGTCCAGGATAGCGGTGGCCTGGGCCTTGGGTGTGGCGTAGGCA
>Ga0265297_10005883_pt1 | contig 18282 bp, 17 predicted proteins | sample Munlanlwell13791_FD_192502 | JGI IMG/M metagenome (GOLD analysis project Ga0265297, IMG submission 192502) | Leachate microbial communities from a municipal landfill in Southern Ontario, Canada - Leachate well 137-91 | ecosystem: Engineered > Solid waste > Landfill > Unclassified | place...
TATGTTCTACAACCGAAACATCTTTAGAAGCAAAAAAGATTTAGAAACAAAAATTAGAGAATGGAACAATTACTACAATAATCTAGAGCATTGTGCTCTAGATGGAAAAACTCCCAATGAAATGCTAGTCTTAAACAAAGTCGGATAATCAATTAATTATCCGCCAAATGTGTGTGCCTAAAACACTTTTTGTTATACAATTAATTTTGACATTTAAATGAAAAGAATATAAGATTGCGATTGGAGGAAACTCCTAGAGGTCTTTCAAAATGCGTTTGAACAATTATCAAAAAATGCTTGAAGGTATTTACGGTGAAAAAAATCATCGGGATTATACCGCATCAGATGCCCTGCTTCATGTTCAAGAAGAAGCAGCAAAAATCGACGAAGGATTGAGAAAGGATAGTAGAGAAGAAATAATCAAAGCTCTGCCTTTCCTATTCTGTTGGTTGTTGAGCTTTTGCAACATGGCTGGGATAAATGCCGAGAAAGCTGTATGGACAAAGTACCAAGGAATCTGTCCTTACTGCGGAAAAAAACAGCACTGCATGTGCATTTCTGCAGAAACAAAACCTAAGGCATGGATTAATAATCCTCAAGGTACGGTTCCAGCTTCTTTAATGGATTGGCAGAAAATGTTCCAAAGAATCTACGGCCGAATAAACAAAATGTCGTGGACCATTCAAATTTGGCTTCATTTCCATGAAGAACTGGGCGAAATTAGCAAAGAATTCCGTCTCGGAAACAAAATTAAGATGGAAGAAGAATTTGCTGACTGTTTTGCATGGCTCATTGCTCTTTGCAATAAACTGGAGATAGACCTATCAGAGGTTGTCTGGAATACTTATCCAGGAGTATGCTCGCATTGCAAAGAAAAAAAATGCAAATGCGATAAGGTTTGAGGCCCACAAAGCCCGCCTTTTTTTATATCCATTTAATAGTTTTATCTTTCTTAAACCAAGTCATCTGCCTTTTGGCGAATTTAATCGTATTTATCTTTATCTTCTCAATTGTATTTTCAAGACTTTCTTTTTTATTAAAATAGTCTTCCCATTCACGATAACCAATAGTTTGCATGGGAGGAATATTAAAGCCATATTTCTTATATAGTTTTCTTACTTCTTTTTCTAAGCCCTGCTTGATCATTTTATCAACCCTCTTTCTAATTCTTTCTTCCAATTCCTTTTTATTAATTTTAATACCAATCTGAAGAACCTCGTATACAGGTTCTTTTTTCCTTTCTTTAAAGAAAGGCTCATTTAGAGACAAAGAAACTTCGATGGCTCTGATTAATCTTCTTTTATTATTCTTATCAATTATCTTTGCCCCTTCTTTATCTAAATTATCATAGATTACAAATAATTCTTCTGTACTTTTCTTTTCTAATTTATTTCTTAACTTATCATCAGCTTTGACTAAAGGAAATTCAAGATTTTCAACTATTGATTTAATATATAGTCCAGTTCCGCCAACAAGAATAGGGGATTTTCCTCTTTCTAATATTTCATCTATTCTTTTGATAGCTTCTTGTTTGAATAAAGCAACATTAAATTCTTCATTGGGAGAAACAATATCAATTAAATAATGAAGGACCCTTTTCAAGTCTTTTGGCTTAGCTGTTCCGATGTCCATTCCTCTATATATTGTTCTTGAGTCAGCCGTAACTATCTCTCCATTAAACTTTTTAGCCAAATCAATTGCTAGGTCTGTTTTACCAGAAGCAGTGGGCCCCAAGACGACGATTAATCTAGGTTTGATCAATTTTCCTTCAAGATTCCAAGCAGTAGCTTTTAAAATCTTAACTTTAGCAAATTTTCCCGACAAGTCTTCGTTAGATTTAAATCTTATCGCCTTATTCTGGTCAGTTCTTCCATTACAATACTCACCCTCTTTCTCTAAAACTAAAACTTCAACCTCTTTATTTAATAATTTCTTATTATTCTTCAGGGCTGTTTCTTTAAGAATTTTATTCAAAGCTGCCGCTCTTCTTTTTTTGTCCTTCTTTAAAACATTATTTTCTAATCTTTCGTAAGAAAAAGATTGGGGGCGAGGAGAGTATTCAGAAATAAAAGCCATGTCAAACCGAACTTCTTTCATCAACCTTTCGCTATTTTTGAATTGAGCTTCTGTTTCATCAGGAAAACCGACAATAATATCGGTAGAAATGCTAATATTATCTTTAAAAGCTTTTTTGATTTTTTTAACTAAAGATAAGTATTTCTCCCTAGTATATGGTCGATTCATTTTTCTTAAAATAGTATTGTCTCCCGCTTGAACTGGTAAATTAATGTAAGGAACAAACTTGTTACTTTCTTTTAATGCTTTTATCAATTCATCAGAAAAATCTTTAGGATGAGGACTGGTAAAGCGTAGCCAAAACTTTCTTTCGATTTTATCGATCTCTTTAATGAGTTTAGCGAAGCTTATTCCTTTTGAATTGTAACTATTAACATTCTCTCCTAAAAGCCAGATTTCCTTATATCCATTATCTGCTAAATTTTTAACTTCTTTTAAAATATCTTTGTAGTTTCGGGAAACAAGCTTTCCGCGAGTGAAAGGAACAGCACAGTAAGTGCAAAAATTATCACAGCCATTAGAGATGGGAACAAAACTTTGAATCTTGTTCGTACGTTTAGGATCTATTTTTAAGTAATCTGATTTCTTTGCTTCAATCTCTTTTCCTTTTAATAATTGAGGCCATTTATCCAGATATTCTTTATCTAGAACAAAATCAAAGATTTTGGCCAACTTAGCCCTTTCTGGCTTTAAAATACAGCCCGTTAAAACCGTTTTAAAGCCCTTATTCTTCGTTTTAAGAGCGGTGAATTGGGGAACTAGTCCGTAAACTCGGTCAACAGCTGGTTGCCTCACAGAACACATATTCAATACAACCAAATCAGCCTCTTTTAGATTAAGAGCTTCTTCGTATTTCATGCTTTCCAGAACGGCAGCGATTCTTTCCGAATCGGATATATTCATCTGGCAACCAAAAGTTATAATATGATATTTCATAGTCTTAATACTACAACAGAAAGAGGGGAGTTTCAACTATAAAAATCAACTATTTTATATACTCTGTTCCGCATTCTTTTCTATAGAACTTCCACTCATCGCATTCAGTCTCGTCGTCAAGAATACAGACTCCATATTGACTTCCATCAGTATTGCTTCTTATTTCCAGTTTGTATCCTTGGATAATACAAAAAACTGAGGCGGGATTAGCCATTGCTAAAGTTTTATTAAGAATAGAAGGAATTGATGTCTCGTTTTTCTTTTCTTCTATTTTTTTACATTCTCCTTCGTATGCAATTTTTACTCCTGTCTTATTAAGAAAACATTTATTGCTGTAGGTTTTTCCATTTTCTCCGCAAACAGGACTCCAATCGGCAGTACAGACAATATTTTCTGAACTAGTTTCTCCGCAGGACTTCTGACAGCTATTCTTAGTGTCGTTAGGACAGACCTTATATCCAGGGCAGCACTCTTTTCCTTCAATAAGTGTTTTGCCTTCGGCGATACAACTTCCACATTCACCTTTGTAAGCAACATCAATGCCAATCTTTTTAGCTTCGCAGATATTACTATAGTTTTTATTATCTTTGCCACAAACAGGATTAACAACGTTGATGCAGGATATTCCTCCCTCGCTATATCTATTGGCTATTTCTGATTGGATTTCATCAACTATTGTTTTAGCATTAGAAGAAATATCTAAAGAGAGCAACCCATTTAATATTTCTTTATAATCGAAATTATTTCCGTTTAATATGCTTTTACCGTATTCTACTAATTTAGTTTTATCTTCTTCGGAAATATTACCTAAACTACTTAAAATGTCTTGATTTTCTTCAACTATTTTTTGAATATATTCTTCAGATATTAAATCTTTGTATTCAGTTTTTGTTTTTAAATCTTCAAGATATCCATTTAAGGTAATTTTATCTTCCTCGCTTAAGCTAATATCGCTTAGCTTGTTTTCAATAATTTTGTTCTGAACTTCAATTATTACTTTCTTAGCTTGCTCGGGAACAATATCTTCCACTTTTTGCAACACCTCTATAACATTTATTGTTCCTAACTTGGTACTACTAGTTGCTTCTTCCAATGCCTCCTTAACTTTTTCTGAAGAACCTAATTCTAAAGAAATAGCAGTTAAACTATTCAAAGATTTTTCTTTTGATTCGTATATCTTTTGAGATGAATCATTTTGCTTGCCGGCTATCTGATCTAATAGTTTTTGTTGAACAAAAGTCTGAACAGCTATTTTCTTTAAAAGATTATTACTGTTTTCGCTATCTTGTTTTAAGGTTGAGGCGTAGTTTTTTAAATTATTTAACGAATTAGTATAGCTAGATAAAGCATTCTCTAAATCTTCTTTATTTGCCGATACTTTTTCCGCTTCTAGTAATTTTTCGCTGCTAATCTTAAGCTTTAATTCAGCTTTTTTAATAGGATTCAAAGTTGTTAATAATTGAACTTCTCTTCCTAATTCTTTAAGAAAGTAAAAAGGACTTGTTGGAAGAATCGTCGGCTCACTAACATTCAAATCACTAGCTGTGATTACCGTTTCTTCGGCTAAGACAGAACATCCAGAAAAAATCAAAATTGCTGAAATTGATAAAAAAAGAATGTTTTTGAATTTAAGCATATTAATTGTTTATTTTCTTAATAAACTCTTCGATTGATATTTCTCCCAAGTCTATTTTTCCTCTTTGCCTTACGCTAACAGTTTTATTGCCTTTTTCCACATCTCCAACAACAAGAATATAAGGAACTTTTTCCATTTCCGCATTCCTTATTTTCTTACCAATAGTTTCGTTATTGTCGTCTATCTTTACCCTGTATTCTTTTAATTTATCTGCTAGCTCTTTAGCATACTCACGATGAGATTCTCCCACGGGGAGGATTTTAATTTGAATAGGAGATAGCCAAAAAGGGAATGCTCCAGCATAATGCTCAATTAAGATACCCATAAATCTTTCAAAAGAACCCATAATTGTTCTATGAATCAAAACTGGATTTTTTTCGTTCCCATCTGAATCTGCATATACACAATTAAACTTTAAAGGCATTTGAAAATCTAATTGAATGGTGGCACATTGCCATGTTCTTCCTAAACAATCTTTCAATTGGAAATCAATTTTAGGACCATAGAAAGCTCCGTCTTTTTCTTTGATTCCATAGTTATTTTCTCCGTATACTTCATTTAGAATTTTCTTTAAATCATTCTCTGCTTTTTCCCAAACCTTAGGATCGCCCATAAAACTATCGGGACGAGTAGAAAGGAAAGCCTTATACTCTAATCCAAACTTATTATATATTTTATTAACTAAAGCAATAACATTTTTTATTTCTTCTTCAATTTGATCTTCTCTAATAAAAATATGAGCATCGTCTTGAACAAATTGTTGAACACGGAATAGTCCTCCCAACTGACCTGACTTTTCACGTCTAGTTATTAGTCCTGGCTCAGCATACCTTAAGGGGAAATCTCTATATGACTTAGGAGAATTGTTATAAATTAAAATTGCACCAGGACAATCCATTGGACGAAGAGCATATTGTTTTTGATCCCCCTCAGCATGAGTAAAATACATATCATCTTTGTAATGATCCCAGTGTCCTGACTTTTTCCAAATAGATACATCCATCATTGATGGACAAATAACCATCTCATAATTAAATTCCTTCTGAGAATCAATCCATAACTTCTTAAGTTCATTGTAAACAATGGTTCCTTTTGGATGAAAGAACGGCATACCAGGAGCAACCTCATGAAAAGAAAACAAATCTAATTCTTTTCCAATTTTTCTGTGGTCCCTTTTTTCTGCTTCCTTTAACATTTCTACGTAGGCATTAAGACTTTCTTCATTCTCAAAAGCAAAACCGTATACTCTAGTTAGCATTTGATTTTTTTCGTCGCCCCTCCAGTAAGCTCCAGCTAATTTATCTAACTTGAAAGCTTTGGGATCAATCTCTTTAGTTGATTTAATGTGAGGACCTTTACATAGATCAACAAAATCACCTGAAGTGCATATTGAAACTGTCTGGTCAGGTATTTCTTCTATTAATTCTAATTTAAAAGGCTGGTCTTTGAATAATTTCCTAGCCTCATCCTTAGATATATCTTTTTTGGTGAAAGGAATATCTTTTTTGATAAGCTCTTTCATCTTCTTTTCTATTTTAACCAAGTCTTCTTCTTTCAAATCAACTTGGATGTCGTAATAGAAACCATTTTCTATGGCTGGTCCGATGCCGAACTTAGCATTAGGATATAACTCCTTTACTGCGGCGGCCAAGATGTGTGATAACGAATGTTTTATATTTTCTAATTCCATATGTTTATATTTTATGCTTCTAATATTTCTTCGACTTCACTAGCAATTACTTTGGGCATTCCGTCTTTCGTATCCGTCCTGCCAGTAATTGACACTATTTTATTTTCTACAAAGGCGTAAGGATTCTTTTCAATCATTGAAGGGAAGACCACTACCTCGATTGTATCCGTCAAATCTTGAACCTTAATGAACATCATTGGGTCTCCTTTTTTCGTCATTATCTTTTTAATGCTTGAGATAATGCCTCCAATGGTGACCGTCTCGCCATTAATGTAATATTTTTCGAATGGATTTCGCTGGCCCGTGGCCGTACCATTAAGGTCATTAACTATTTTTTTAATCGATACCGTCTGCTGTTCTAGCATTGTTCGATATTTTTCTAGCGGATGGCCAGAAATATATAATCCCAATAATTCTTTTTCCCACATTAATTTTTCATAATCATTAGCTGGTTCAACTTGATTTAATGTAATGCCATTAGAAAAACTAACGGAAGTTGAATTATCAAACAATCCTCTCTGTCCATTTTCTTTTGCCTTCTGATTCTTTTTGGCCCAGTCTAAAAGCTTTTCTAAATTGGAAAGAATTTGATTCCTTTCTTTTAAGTTATCAAAAGCTCCAGCCCTAGTTAAGCTTTCTAATGATTTTTTGTTTAAAACCTTAGCATCAACTCTTGAAACAAAGTCTTCGATTGTTTCAAAGTGTCCATTCTTTTTTCTTTCATTAACAATCAGCTCCACAATATTGTATCCTACGTTTTTAACGGCCGATAACCCGAATCTTATTTGGTATTTTTCTGGAACCACACTGAAATTACTAAAACTTTCATTAATATCTGGAGGCAATACTTCGATCTTCATTTTCTTACACTCTTCAATTAGAGTTGAAATCCTGTCTAAGTCTGAACCTTCAGCAGTCAACAAAGCAGCCATGTATTCAACGGGGTAATTAGCTTTTAGGTAAGCAGTTTGATAGGCGATGATGGCATAGCAGGCGGCATGCGACTTATTAAACGAATATCTAGCAAAAGGTTCAATCCAATGCCACAATTCAACGGCAATTCTTTCATTAATATTATTCTTCTTCATGCCATTAACGAACTTATCTTTTTGTTCCATTAAAAGTTTTTCGATCTTTTTACCAATCGCTTTTCTTAAAATATCAGCCTCGGCTAAAGTAAACCCAGCTAGATCTTGAGCGATACGCATAATTTGCTCCTGGTAAACTGGGATACCATAAGTATTTTCCAAAATTGGCTTTAATAGCGGATGCATATATTTCACTTCTTTAGTCTGATGCTTTCCTTTAATATATTCGGGAATATGCTGCATCGGACCAGGACGGTACAGGGCAACTAAGGCGATAATATCTTCAATCTCAGTTGGTTTTAATTGCTTAACATATCTTCTCATACCATCGGACTCTAATTGGAACACTCCAACACAATCTCCATCTTGCAACAACTTGAAAGTCTTAGGGTCGTCTAATGGAATTCGATCAATATCAACATTGATACCGCGGACAGCATAGATTCTCTTTAGGGTTTCTTCAATGATAGTTAAGTTTTTCAAACCCAAGAAATCCATTTTCAATAATCCCATTGACTCAACAGCGTGCATTTCATACTGAGTAACAATTCCCGTCTCATCTTGAGTCGGATGCTGGATAGGAACAGAATCATCTAAAGGATTTTGGGAAATAACGACTCCGCAAGCATGAGTTGAGGCGTGCCTAGCACAGCCTTCAATTTTCAAAGCTAAGTCAATTAATTTTTCCGCCTCAGTGTCTGATTCGTACAGGCTTTTAAATTCATCTACTTTTTCTAAAGCATCTTTTAAATCAAAACCCAAGGGAATCATCTTAGCGATTCTGTCACAGTAAGAATACTGATAGCCTAAAGCTCTGCCCACGTCTCTGATCGAAGCCTTGGCGGCCATCGTTCCGAAAGTAATAATCTGGGCAACTTTGTTTCTACCGTATTTCTCGGCGACATAATTGATAACCTCGTCTCTTCTTTTATCAGTAAAATCCAAATCAATATCTGGAGGTGATATTCTATCTGGGTTTAAAAATCTTTGAAAATACAAATTATATCTTAAAGGATCAACGTTGGTAATATTACTCAAAAAGGCGACAATTGATCCTCCAGCTGATCCTCTGCCAGGACCGACGACAATTCTATTATTCTTTGCCCAGTTAACAAAATCTTGAACGATTAAAAAGTATCCTGAAAAACCTGTACGATTAATAACTGATAATTCATATTCCATTCTCTCAATCACTTCTTTTAATTTTGTATCCTTTATTTCCTCTAGCTTGATTTCTTTTCCCTTCAAGGCTGTTTCAATAATACTTTTCAATTCTTCAGAATGGATATCGTATTTCTTTTCAATTCCTAAATAGCACAATTCTCTTAAGTAGCTTTCGGAAGTTTTTCCCTCAGGAACATCAAAGGTAGGAAGCTTAAATTCTCCCAATTTTAATTCCAAATTACAGGCTTCCACTATTTTTTGAGTATTAGATATTGCCTCAGGAACTTCTTTAAAAGCTTCGGACATTTCTTCAGTGCTCCTGATTGAAAAATCATCTCCTAGCATTGATAATCTTTCTTTATCATTAATGTCCGCTCCAGTGTTAATTAACATTAAAACATCTTGAGCTTCAGCATCGTCTCTATTCACATAGTGAGAATCATTGGTAGCGACTAAAGGTATTCCTGTTTTCTTGCTTAATTCAATTACCATCTGATTAGCTCTAGCTTGTTCGGGAATACCAGGGTGATGCTGGACTTCTAAATAGAAATTACCTTTACCGAAGATTTTTTCGTACCTCAAAGCTATTTCTTCGGCTTCTTCTTTTTTATTAGAAAGTAATAAGTGGGGAATATGTCCCTGCAAGCAAGCGGACATGGCTAATAATCCGTCAGAATACTTTTCCAATAGTTCAAAATCAACACGAGGCTTGTAGTAGAAGCCTCTTAGATGAGCTTCAGTAACTATTTTTACTAAATTTTTGTATCCTTGTTCATTTCTGGCTAAAAGTATTAAATGAAAACGTTTTCCATCTAAATTAGGAGTCTTATCTTCCATACCTCTAATAGCTTCGTAAACTTCGCAACCAATAATTGGCTTAATTCCATTAGCTTTGCATTTTTCGTAAAACTCGATCACTCCATACATTGTTCCATGGTCGGTTATGGCAACCGAATCCATGCCAAGTTCTTTGACCTTATCAATAATGTCATCTATTTTCGCTAATCCATCCAAAAGGGAATAGTGCGAGTGCAAATGCAAATGTGTAAACTTCTGATTCATTTGTCTTTTAATTAAATAATCTTTTTTCCTCCAATTCTTGCTTTCGTCGTATCAATGTTTCCTTTCTTGCTTTCCGTTCCCGTTAAAACAAGATTACTTCCAACATTGGTTTCTTCAAGATCAATCGTTCCTTCAGTTTTCATTTTTCCTAAATTAAGACTTCCTTTAACATCGGCGGTTCCAAAAAAAGCATCTCCTCTAACTAACATGTCATCGTAGTTGGCTGATTCTATTTCTGCATTTTCTAATATCACGTCTCCGAATATTTCTGTTTTAGCCATTGATAAAAAACCGACAGTAATTAATCCTCTGGCATTAATATTTCCTCCAATCTTTGCTCCTACCAAGTTTATAGCTCCATTGATTTGAGCATTTTCAAAAATCAAATTCTCTTTTATATCTGCCTTGCCTAAGTAAAGAGAACCATTGATTACCGATCCTCTCAAATTGAGGTCTCCGATAATTACTACTTCTCCCAAAAAAACTGGGCCCATTATTTTTGTATTTTCTAAGTTAAGACCGAACTTAATTTTATCAATAATGACATTAAAATCAGATAAGGTTTTATTACTAAAATCAGCTGGTCGATTTTCTTTTTCCGCCTGCTTTATCTCATTGATTATTTCCATTTGACCTAAAACGTCTTGTTTGTTGTTTTTGCCATTAAATATGCCCATATGCTAGTATGTTTAATATAGCTTAATAATATCCTAAATTGGATTATGATTCAAGAAGAAAAAAGGTTATGGAAGAAGGGGTATAAATATGTAGCGGGGATTGATGAGGCGGGAAGAGGACCTTTAGCTGGACCAGTAGTTTCTGGGGCAGTTTTGATTCTCGAAAAAGACTTTAAAGAAATTAAAAAAATAGAGTCAGTTAAGGATTCTAAAAAATTAACTGAAAAGAAAAGGGGAGAGGTTTACCTTAATTTAATAAATAATCATAAATTGAAATGGGGAATAGGAATTGTTTCGGAGAAAGTGATTGATAGGATAAATATTTTAGAGGCTACCAAGCTTTCGATGATTAAAGCGGTAAAAGATTTAGAAAGAAAGAATAAGATAAAAATAGACTATATTATTCTTGATGGAAAAATGAAAATTGATTTAAATATTAATCAAGAATCAATTATTAAAGGTGATGATAAAGTATTTTCAATTTCTGCTGCTAGTATTATTGCTAAAGTAACCAGGGATAAAATAATGATTAAGTATGATAAGAAATATCCAAAGTATAATTTTAAAAAACACAAAGGTTACGGAACTAAAGAACACTTGAAGAATATTAAAAAGACTGGAATTTGCGAAATACACAGGAAAAGCTTTGCTCCAATTAATCAGTTGGCTAAGTTTTAGGATGGTTCCAATCCTTTCTCCCCTGCAAACTCAAGAAGCCTTAATCTGTAAGGCTTTTTATCGTAACCGCGATAGAGCTTTGGAACTTTTTGCGTTAGTTTCTTGAACTCATCTTACAAGTGCTTGACAATTGAAGGATATTAGATTAGTATTAAGTCAATAAATCCTTATCACGTGCTTCGGCTGTGGTAAGCAACAAGGCCCGTAAGGGTTCTTGTTTTTTATTAATTTAAAGAATATAATTTATTTACATAATATAGATTAAATAATAACATGCCCACAGAAAAAAGAATCGCCATATTCATAGATAATAGTAATGTTTTTCATTATATACATGATCTCAAGAAAATAGATTCTGAGTGGGTTGCATTATATGATCCATTGGTTTTAGCCCAAAAATTAGCTGGAAATAGAAATTTAAAATACGTTGGTTTTTACTGCACAAGGCCCCCGGCATATCTTCTTAGTGGTAGCATTGCAGAACAACAAAGATATAACATAGCTCAAAAATACTATGGAGAAATAGAAAAACTATCAGGAGTCATGGTAAAGTATGGAGACTTAAAGGGAACAAGAGGGAATTTACAAGAAAAAAATATAGACACTCAAATTAGTACTGACATGGTGGCGATGGCAGCACTTGACGAATACGACATAGCTATTCTTGTTTCAAATGATGGCGATTATAAGTCTGCCATTGAAAACACTAAAAAATTTAATAAAAAAATAGAAAATTTATTTTTCAAAGGATCATTATCAATGTCTATTGATGGATTGTGTGATATCAAAAGACGTGCACGTCGTTCTTTTTTTATAAGGATGAATGGTTTATAAAAAATAATAATCTGATTTCAAAAAAAGGTCCAAGTTCGTCCCGTCCTGCCAACCTAAGCTAGCCAAAGTGCAAGGCTATACATCTTTTAGCTTTGCGATATCACATAATCACAATTTAATATAAGAATTAATTAAAAAGAAGAAATAATAAGAATTTTAGGAAAATAAAACAACCCTTTTAGAGGTGTTTCGGAGGCCTAAGCCTTTTATAAGACAATAATACAAACCTTATCAATTATTGTCAATAAAGTTATTAAGTTTTTTGTTTAAATAAAGAAAAAATCCTTATAAATAAAGGATTAAAGACAGAATCGTAAACCAAATTAATTATCAAGTATTGTTTGTAAATTACAATAGCGTTGTGTTGTTAATTAGTTAAAATTTTAACTTCAGGAAGGTTCCAAGTTCGTCCCATCGTCCATAGGACACTGGAACTTTGTTACTATTTTTTGATTGACAATAATGTTTTAATTATATATATTCTAAAAAGGAATTTAAGGGAGGTGAAAAAAACGGTAATAGGAGCTAGCCCACCGTGTCGAATGTGTGGCGGTGAGGGAACAAGGGGCGGATGTCCTAATTGCGGAGAAGTAAAAAAAGAGGGAGGCATACCAAGATATCCTTATGGAAGGTCAGATAGGAAAGGAGAATAATGCCTCCTTTTTATATACAATTTAATTTCAAATAAAAATAAAAAAGAGGGTTACCCTCCTTTTTTCGTACAACAATTCATTGGTTTCCTTGTCGCCACAAAGACAGCAAAAAAGAAAATAACGATTGAGCCGAAGAACACAATAGATATTCCATTTCGCACACCCACATTGTAGATGGTTAAAGTGAAAACTAGTGCGAAGACAATAGAGATAAAAATAATAAGCACTGCATCAAAACAATTTTGCCTCAGGTTTAATTTTTTATCATCTGAATCCATTTGGTGGGCCCGGCTTCTCTTGTATACGATACTAGAGACATATTCATCTCTTTTTTTCCGGACTCATTTTAACCATCACATCAACATCCAAATCTAAGGACGGATGGAATTCGTTTTCATTAATCCATACATGGAACCATAGCCACCAATAGGCGTTCCGTAAAAGTCTTTTGACTTCCCGAAGTAAACGGAATACAAATAACATTTTGTATCTCCCAATCTGTGAATGAACACAGAACTATTAATTAAACTATACCCGATTATTAACTTTGTCAATTTAAACTTTCATCATTTATATATATTGACAAAAAGACCAATGTCAAATAATATCCATTCGGTATGGAAAGGAATTTTGTTACCCCAGGCAGTATTCAATTGGTTGAATGCTGTAGGTTGAGACTTAAACATAGACAAACCCTTGAATCACTCTGCGATACCCACAAAAAGATTGCCGAGTATCCAATTAAAAACATAAAAGAGGCGAAACTTGATGAACCCCCCAAGGAGTTCATCACGCTTTGCATAGCTTTGGCAGAGGCAGGAATTGCCGTAGGGAAAAAGGACAACCTTGTTGATCTGAAGATCACAGAGCTGATAGAATCAGCTAAGACCTGTTTAGGACAAGACGAACTTTCAACCGCGGCTGATAAAGTTCTTGACGCCATTGACAAATTAAGGTTCGCAGGGGTGCCCATTGCATAAGCACTCTCTTTTTTTTTGACAAAAACTTTTAAAAATGTATAATAGTCATATAGATTTAAAGATAATACTATGGCAGTACCAAAACAAAGACACAATTCATCAAGAAAGAATAGAAGAAGGGGAAATATTTTCATCAAAGCCCCGTCTTTAGTTAAATGTCCTAAATGCGGAAAGCCTGTTTTGCCTCACACTATCTGTGGTTTTTGCGGATACTACAAAGGAACTGAATTTGTAGACGTAATGGCTAAGTTAGAGAAAAAAGAACAGAAAAAAAGACAAAAAGAAATAGACTCTAAGCCCGCAGAATCTAAAAAAGAAGAAAAGAAATAATATGGCCTCAAGGCACCTATCAAGATCTGTTGCAATGCAAAGCTTGTACGAATGGGACTTTCATGGAAAGGTTGATAGCGAGTTGGAAAAAATAACAGAAAAGAATATTGAAGAATTCGGAAAAGGCCTTGAAAGCTATGATTTTATTTGGGCTCTAGTTAATGGAGTCAAAGAAAATCTTGAAGTTATTGATAAAATTATTGAAAAAACTGCTCCTGAATGGCCAATTAATCAAATAAACATTCTTGATAGGAATGTTTTAAGAATTGGTATTTTTGAACTTCTTTATGAAAATAAAGATGAGGTTCCTCCCAAAGTAGCCATCAATGAATCAATCGAGTTAGCTAAAAACTTTGGAGGAGAAAACTCTAGGAAATTTATCAACGGAGTTCTAGGAACAGTATACAGAGAAATTGCTGGAGGAGAAGAGGAGGAAGTAAAAAGTGAAAACAATGAAGAAAAATAACATGAAAGATTTTTCTCTTTTAGAAAAATCGATAAACATCTCTTTCAAAAACAAGGATTTGCTAATCCAGGCTTTCTGTCATCGTTCGTATTTAAATGAAAACCCTGACTTCTATTTATCCCATAACGAGAGATTAGAATTTCTAGGAGATGCAGTTCTAGAATTAATCACTACTGATTATCTTTTTAAAGAATACCCTGATAAGCCAGAAGGGGAAATGACGGGATGGAGAGCTTCTTTAGTTAATGCTAGTATTCTCTCGGACACAGCCAAGGAAATGGGACTCGAAGATTTTCTTTTGCTGTCTTCAGGAGAGGAGAAAGAAAAAGGTAAAGCTAGAAAGTACATTCTATCAGATACCTTTGAAGCTTTTATCGGTGCCTTGTATTTAGACCAAGGATACGAAGTTACTCGAAAGTTTATTGAAAAAAACTTGATTGATAGAAAGCTGCCAGAAATAATTGAAAAGAAATTATTTAAAGATCCAAAATCATTATTCCAGGAAAAATCACAGGAGATTGTCGCTATTACTCCAGTTTATCAAGTTTTAGAAGAGAGCGGTCCTGATCATATGAAATTCTTTGTCGTTGGAGTTTTTCTAGAAGACGAACTAGTTGCTAAAGGAGAGGGATCGTCAAAACATGAAGCAGAATTAAAAGCAGCTGAAGAAGCTTTAAAAGTAAAAGATTGGGATACATAGGACAAAAACTTCTATTTTAAAGAAGTTTAATGGAGGGAAAAGAGCAATACTGCCAAAAGGAATCCGAGCATCGCTCCAGCAACAAGCCCTATAATTATGTTCGCAGCCTTTTCACGATCGCATTTACCTTTGCATTTGCAGTCAGTGTTCATATTTCAAATCACCTCTGGTATAGTAATCCTTTAATAATTATTGGTCAAGGGTTGAAAAATAATAAGAAATAGTGTAAGATATTTTTGTAATTAATAATAACCGAATATGTTAGTAATCAGACTATTTAGAACAGGAAAGAAAAAGCAACCTTCATACAAGGTTGTCGTCACAGACAGAAACAATCCACCTCAAGGAGGAAGGTTTGTTGAACAGGTTGGATTTTATAATCCTCTAACTAAGGAGAAGATTTTCCAGGCAGAAAGAATCCAGTATTGGATGAGTGTTGGAGCACAACCCTCAGACACAGTATACAATATTCTTATCAATGAGAATATAGTTAAAGGAGAGAAAAAGAAAATTGTTTACAAAAAGAAAAAAAATCCAGAAGCTGAACCAGCTCCTGTAGCTCCAGTCGCTGCTCCTAAAGCAGAGACGGCTCCTATAGTAGAAGAAGCTCCTAAGGCAGAATAGTTTTTAACTATTCTTGCTTTTTTATTGTTTAATATTGGAAAAGGGTAGCAAGTAATATAATGATAAAAGGAAAGGTCGAACTACCCGGTGAGAAGTATTTAGAATAAAGAACGAACTAGCATGGCAGAAGCAAAAGATATCGAATTTCTAGAATTTATCGTTAAAACATTAGTTGATCATCCAACAGATGTCAAAGTTGACAGAAAAGTTGACGAAATGGGTGTTTTACTAACAGTAAAAGTAAACCCAGAAGATATGGGTCAGCTAATCGGAAGACAGGGTTCAACCGCTAGAGCTATTAGAAACCTAGTGAGAATCATTGGTCTTAAGAATCACGCTAGAGTCAACCTAAAGATTGAAGAACCTGAAGGTGGCTCAAGAAGAAAGCCTCAAGAAGGCACTTCAGTAGCAGAAACTGCTCCAAAAGCAGAATCAAGCATTACTGAGGACTTCGACGATTTCAAGATTTAATTATCTACACACAAAGAATCCCGCAAGGGATTTTTTGTTTTATTAACAGCCAAAGAACCTTCTTTTTTTATTCGGTTCATTTATGGATAAAAGAATTTTCTAGCTTCTCTTATTTGACTTATATTTATCAATAATATACAATGGAAAGGAGAAAATATCGCCTTTCCATTAAACATATTAATATATGGCTACTGACAACCTTATTGCAAAATTATATGAATCTCCGAAGACAATCCTAACTACAAAGGACATAGCTTTAATTTGGGAGGAAACTAATACAGTTAACCTCATTTCAAAGATTAAATACTATGCAAAAAAAGGATCTCTCATTCGATTAACCCGTGGTGTCTTTGCAAAAAATAAAGAGTATAACGTCAAAGAACTAGCGACCAGTATTTATACACCTTCATATATAAGCTTTGAAACAGTTTTTCGAGAAGCTGGTATGATTTTTCAATATTATGAAACAATCTTTGTCGCTGCTAAATGGCCACAAAAGAAAAAAATTGACGGAAATTCTTTTACAATAAGAAGACTAAAAGATTCTATCTTGTACAATCCAGAAGGAATTATCCAAAATGATAATTATAGCATTGCTACCCCTGAAAGGGCTTTCTTAGATATGATATATCTTTTCCCTAATTATTATTTCGACAATTTAAGGCCATTGGATTGGGAAAAATGCTTTGAACTAGTTAAAATATATGATAATAAAAAATTAATAGAAAGATTAGCTAAGTATCAAAAAAATGCTGAATAAAGAAAAGCACCAGCTTATAATGGGACAGATTTTAAAAGATATCTATGCAGACATTTCCATTGCCTCGCTTTTAGGATTTAAAGGAGGGACTTGTGCCTACTTTTTTTATAATTTACCTCGCTTTTCTGTAGATCTTGATTTTGATATGCTTTCTTCTGATGAAAAAGATCAAAAAGAAGTTTTTGAAAAAGTTGTTAAGATTTTAGAAAAGTATGGAATAGTAAAAGATAAGCACATCAAGAAATTTACTATTTTTGCTTTATTGTCTTATGGCGAAACTGATTTTAATATTAAGATAGAAATAAATACTAGACAATTAGTTAATAATATTAAAGAAAAGTACGAATTAAAGGAATATCTTGGTATTTCAATGCTGGTAGCAAAAAAAGACTATTTGTTCGCTGGAAAACTTTCTGCCCTAACACTAAGAAGTAAAACTGCAATGCGCGATATCTATGACATCTACTATTTTACTAAAAACAGTTGGGAAATAGATAGCGAAGCAGTTAAATCAATAACTGGAAAGGAAACAAAAGAGCAACTAGTTGATTGCTTAGCTATTGTTGAAAAAATAAAAAGCAATGAAATAATGACTGGATTGGGAGAATTAGTAAATGACAAAGAAAAAGACTGGATTAGGAATAGCTTAAAAGATGAAGCTATTTTCATGCTTAAAAATTACATTTCTATTTTTAAATAATATGCAATTTGATATTCTTACAATTTTCCCTAATCTTTTTGATTCATATCTAAAAGAAACATTCATCAAGAAGGCCTCGGACAAAGGCATTCTTAAGATTAATGTTCATGATTTAAGGAAATGGACTGATAATGAAAGAAGAACAGTTGATGATCGACCATATGGCGGGGGGCTAGGAATGGTTTTAAAGGTTGAACCAATCTTTAAAGCGATTAAAGAAATAGCCAAGAAAAACAAAAAGAAAAAAAGCCGAGTAATCCTATTTACTCCCAGAGGGAAGTCCTTTAATCAAAAGAAAGCTTTTCAATTAAGTAAATATGATAATCTTGTTTTTATCTGTGGACGCTATGAAGGAGTTGATGAAAGAGTGGCTAAACATATTGCCGATGAAGAACTATCAATCGGAGAATATGATTTGATGGGAGGGGAATTACCAGCGATGATTGTTATTGAAACAATCTCTCGCTTAATTCCTAATGTTTTAGGCAAACCTTCTTTTTTAAAAGAAAGAATGACTAAAAAAGGAGGTTTTATCGAATATCCTGAGTACACTAGGCCAGAAGTATTTGTTCCTGAGAAAGGGAAGAAGTGGAAAGTGCCTCCTGTCCTTTTATCAGGCCATCAGAAGAAGATTCAAGAGTGGAGAGAAGAAAGGGCTAAGGTTATTGAAAAATAATCAATCATTTGCTATCATTGTTTCATTGGGCGATTACCAAAGTAGTCAAACGGGTCTGACTGTAAATCAGATGGCTTCGGC
>Ga0265297_10005884_pt1 | contig 18282 bp, 16 predicted proteins | sample Munlanlwell13791_FD_192502 | JGI IMG/M metagenome (GOLD analysis project Ga0265297, IMG submission 192502) | Leachate microbial communities from a municipal landfill in Southern Ontario, Canada - Leachate well 137-91 | ecosystem: Engineered > Solid waste > Landfill > Unclassified | place...
TAGTAGAAAGAATACTCAATATTCCATTGCAATATAAGGAAGAAGCCAGATTTATTTTTTCCCTTGTAGCATTTGTTTTGCCGGTAATGCTGATGTCTTTTTCGCTTCGCGGGGCGTTGGAAGCCAAGCAAAGATTTGACTTGGTGAATGCTGTTCACATACCATCTGGAATGTCGTCTTTTATTTTACCGATTCTGGGAGTATTCCTTGGTTTAGATTTGAAGGGGATTATGTTATTGATGGTAGCTTCAAAGATAGTTACTTTCCTTATTTGGATTTGGCTTTGTTCGGACATACTTATGCTTAGAAAAAACTTTGTTGTAGACAGAGGAATCTTATGCTCTATGTTTAGCTTTGGGGGATGGTTGACTGTATCTGCATTAATAATTCCTGTATTTTTCTCTTTAGACCGTTTTATCATCGGAATTTTTTACACCATGGCCGCTGTAACTTACTATACCGCCCCTTATGAGGCGGTATCGCGTTTGTGGGCCATCCCCGGGAGTTTGGCTAATAGCTTATTCCCGGCATTTAGCACATTAGACGGTAAAATGGCAAAAGAAGAAATAGATGCCCTTTTTTATCGTTCTATTAAATTGTTTATAATCCTCATAGGGTTGGTGGCAATCCCTCTTTTGGTCTTTGCATCCGGTATAATGAGAGTTTGGCTAGGCCAGGATTTTGCACAAAATAGCACCGTCGTTTTTCAAATCTTATTGTTAAGTTTTATATTTAATTGCCTGTCAAGCGTGCCCTATGTCTTTATACAAGGCCTTGGCAGACCAGATGTTACGGCTAAGTTTAATTTGTTGGAATTTTTTTTATATATACCGCTGCTTTTATTTTTGACGAAAGAAAGGGGCATAGCAGGTACAGCGATAGCCTATACTATAAGAGTAGGGCTTGATATGTTTCTTCTTTACTTTGCCTGTTGGAGATTAAAGAAAATTAATGTGTTTAGATTTTCTGAAAGCGGCATGAGCAGGGCATTGTTGATTTTATTGACCTTTGTTTTGGCGGCATATTTTATTAGAACTCTTCCGTATAAAATATATGGTTTATTTATAGTTACAGTCATTTTTTCTCTGCTAAATTGGTTTTATGTTTTGACTAAAATTGAGAGAGAATGGTTTATAAAGAAGCTTCCTTTCCGATATCCCCTCTGAAGGTAAGTATAATTTTGGGAAAGAAAAAATGAAAACAGTATTAATTGCATTTTATAAAGCATTTCCTCCTACTTTTGGCACGGCAACATTAACTTATAATATTGCAAAATATATCGTAGGAGAAAAATATCTTTTGCATTTAAGCGAAGGAAAACAAAGTGGCCCTGCCATTACTGAGAGCGGGGTAAATTTGATAAATATAAGATGCTTTACAGACAATCATTTTCTAAAAATGATTAACTTATTCCTCTTGCTTGCGCTTATTGTTAAAAAAATTGTCCGTTTAAACCCGGATTTTATCATTATCGAAGGCGGCTCCTGGTCTTTCTACAGCTTAATCCTTCTTTGCATGATAAAATCAAAAAGAATAAAGGCCGATATAATCTATCATCCTCATAATGTAGAATATCTGCTTAGGAAAGAAAAAGACAATATAGCCATATCCTGGGTTACGCATTGGGCTGAATCTGGTTTGCTAAGAAAATCAGATATGATTTTCGCCGTGTCGCAGGCTGATGCCGTGAATTTTGCAAGGATTTACGGGATAAAACCAAAGGTATTGCAAAGCGGCGTTGACGTTGAGATCTTTAGCAAGGTAAACGATGTGCAGGTAGAGGGATTGCGGAAAAAATATAAACTATACGGAAAATTGCTTTTGTTTATGGGGATACCCTCTTTTAAGCCAAATAAGGAAGCGATAAATTTTCTCTTAAACCGTATATTCACCGTTATCACCAAAGAATTTCCGGATGTTAGGTTACTCATAATTGGCGGTAAGATAAGCCGCAAGGAGCCATGGCTCATAAATCCAGGCAATATTCCTTTTGATGAGGTTCCTGCGTTGATTAAAGCTTGCGATGTCTGCTTGGCACCTATTTTTAAAGGAGCAGGCGTGAAATTTAAGATTCTCGAATATATGGCTGCCGCTAAACCTGTGATTTCTACTTCTAAAGGCATAGAAGGCATTGTTATGGTCAAGGACGGCGAGAACATAATTATTGCTAATGATGAGAATGCATTCTTGGAGAAAATAGTTTATTTGTTGAAGAATCCTGAAGCCGCAAAAGAAATCGGAGAGAGAGCGCGAATATTAATAGAATCAAATTATTCCTGGCGGAGAATTATGGAATATTTTAATCAGGCCCTGGAAGGGGCGCAATCAAATCGCTTAAGTCATGAACAATGAAATTGTAATTTTAGGAGCAGGCATAACAGGTTTAAGCGCGGGGATAAACTTGGGAGCAGAGATTTTTGAATCTCAGGAGATTCCCGGAGGGCTTTGTGCCTCTTACTGTATGAGCCCGGATGCTAAAAAGCACTATTCTTTTGGCTGCGGCAAGAGTTATAGATTTGAATTGGGAGGAGGCCATTGGATATTCGGGGCAGATAAAATGATTAAAGATTTCATAAATAAATTTTCTATAACAAGGACATACCTGAGGAATTCAGCTGTATATTTGCCGGACTTCAACTTATATGTACCATTTCCTTTGCAAAATAATTTATCTTATTTACCCCCGCCCATAAAGAAAGATATATTGAGAGAAATCCGTAATCCCGGGCACTATAAAGGAATTAAGACATTTGAGGAATGGTTAGAAGCCAGTTTTGGGAATACCTTATGTAAATTATTTTTTTCTCCTTTTCACGACCTTTATACCGCAGGTTTATATAAAAAAATAGCACCTGTTTACCGGTATAAAACCCCTTTTTACAAAAAATTGATAATAGAAGGAGCCGGGAGGAAGACGCCTGCCGTAGGGTACAATGCTTCCTTTATTTATCCTAAAGAAGGGCTTGGTGAATTAGTCAGAAAATTAGCCGGGAAATGCAGGATTAAATTCTTGAAAAAAGCAATAAAAATAGACACCAGCCACAAGCAAGTCTTTTTTGAAGACGGGACTAATGTTAAATATGGAAAGTTAATTTCTACCTTGCCTTTAAATAAAATGATTAATTTAACGCAGTGCCGTATAAAAGAAGAATCATTGCCCTATACTTCTGTTTTAATAGTAAATATCGGGGCAAAAAGGGGCGAAAGGTGCCCCGATTATCATTGGGTGTATTTTCCAAAAAGCAAAGCAGGTTTTTACAGGGTGGGATTTTATAGTAACGTCGATGCTTCATTTTTGCCTTCCTCATCTAGAAAAAAGACAGAGAGGGTCAGTATTTATGTAGAGAAGGCATATTGCGGCGGCAGAAGACATAATATAGATATAAAAAGAATATGTGGTAAAATAGTAGAAGAATTAAAAAGCCTAAGGTTTATAACTGAAGTAGAAGTAATGGATTGCAACTGGGTAGAGGTGGCATATGCCTGGCAATACCCGGATTCAAACATTAAGGAGGAGGTAATAAAGGTTCTAAAAGATAATAAAATTTACCAAGCAGGCAGATATGGCAGATGGCGATTCCAGGGAATCGCTGATTCTATAAGAGAGGGGTTGGCAACTTAAGGAATTATGCAGCATTACCTTTCTTTTGTAATTGCAACAAAAGACCGCCTTAATCAGATTCGGCGCTTACTGGGAAGTATCCAGGCGCAGTCTCATCTGCCGTATCAAATTATTATAGTAGATGCAAGCCAAAAACCTTTAGAGGATTTAATAAAAGAATTTCCGGGTTTATCTATTAAGTATTTAAGGTGCGTTACTCCTTCGCCAACAAGGCAGCGCAATATCGGGATAGAAGCCGTAGACCAAAAGACAACTCTTGTAGGGTTTATCGACGACGATGCGGTATTGGAAATTGACTCTTTGAAAGCGATGATGGAATTTTGGCGCCAGGCGCCGGAAAATGTCGCCGGGGCGGCTTTTAATATGGTAAATCATCCAAAAGCATCTTTGGTTTTCTTCAAATCAATTCCTTTGGTTAAGGCCTTCGGATTATATGACAGAAGGAAGGGGGTAGTTCCCGCATCAGGCTTTCAAACAATGATAGGTTATGTTACAGAGACAACCTACACGCAGTGGCTGCCTACAGGGGCGGTGGTGTGGCTGAGGGGTATTTTTGATGAATTCAGGTTTGATGAATGGTTCGATTACAATTATTTAGAGGATGTAGATTTCAGTTACAGGGTGGGTAAGAAATATAAATTAGCCATAGTAGCAGGCGCGAAATACAGCCATTACCCTGAACATGAAAAGAGAAGCAATGATTATAGATTCGGAAAGAAAGAAATATCGAACCGTATTTACTTTGTGGAAAAAAATCAGGAACTTTCGTTACCAAAATGTTATTTGGTGTTAATTATAAGAATGTTTATAACTTTAAGCCTCGCCATGCGACAGGCGCGATTTTATCATTTTCAAAGATTCTGCGGAAATATAGTGGAGATTTTAGGTTACAATTTAAATTTACATAGAAAGAAGCCATAATGAGAAGGTTAAAAGTTCTGATTTCTGCTTATGCATGTAACCCTCTAGCCACAGAGGCCTCTTATCCAGGGGAAGCCATTCTCGGTTGGAATCTGGTAAAACAGATTAGCAAACGCCACGATATATGGGTTTTTACTAGGGTCTATAACCGGGATGCGATAGAAGAGGAAATAAACAAGGGTAATATTTCTAATGCAAATTTTATCTATGTAGATTTTCCAAGGCCATTTTCATTACTATTGAAAAATTTTATCGGTTTCAGGATTTATTATCTTTTTTGGCAGATGAAGACTTACTTTGTGGCTAAGCAACTGCAGGCAAGATTAAAATTTGACCTTTTCCATCAAATCACCTTTAATAATGACTGGATGCCAAGTTTCATCGGGGCATTCTTAAATCTCCCGTTTATCTGGGGACCTGTCGGAGGAGGCCAAAAAACTCCCCCGTCTCTGTTAATCGAACTAGGGCTTAAAGGCTTTATTGATGAAATTATAAGGGAAAATGGGCAGTCATTCTGGCGACATAATCCGTTAAGAAACCGATGCGTAAAAAGGGCTTCTGCTATATTGGTATGTAATAAGGATACGAGGAGAAAAATATCCTGCCCGGATAAAAAAATACATTTTTTCCCTGTTAACGGGATTTTGCCCGAAGATCTCATTCCGGAAGAAGAGCTTTCATCTCTTCTGGGAGAGACTTTACTGAGGAACGATTTTTCTGTAATTTATGCAGGCAGGCTCGACCCTATTAAGGGCCTGGGGTTGGCTGTTGAGGCATTCGCGCTTTTTATAAAAAAATATCCGGATTCAAGATTTGAGATTATCGGCGAAGGGGCTGAAGAGCTGCGTTTGAGGAAGCTGGCTTATATGCTAGGAGTTGAATCAAAAATAGATTTTATTTCCTGGTTATCAAGAAAAGAGTTATTTGCCAGGATCCGCAGGGCAGACACATTTCTCTTCCCCAGTTTCAGAGACGGGGGAGGGGCTGTTGTAGTAGAGGCAATGGCAAGCGCCAAACCGGTAATATGCCTGGATACCGCAGGCCCTGCTTTTCATATACGAGATGAATGGGGGATTAAAATAGCTCCCAAAAATTCGCTTTATGTTATTCAGGAGATCGAAAAATCATTGGAAAAACTATATCTGGATAAAGATTTACGGATTAGAATGGGTGAAGCTGCGCGTAAACGCGCCGAAGAATTTTATCTCTGGGATAAGCTCGGAGAGCGGCTGCAAGAGATATATGAAGAGGTGCTATGAAATATACGTCATTTCTTTGGATTTTAATCTGGTCCGGATTATATTCTGAGGTTTGTGCAATTGATTCCGATTGTTTCACTGCTTCTCTTTACCAGGGGGTACGCGCTTTATTGCCGTTACTAGCCCTTTTTTTATGCATACTTTCTTCGCTTATTTCGGGGTTACGCAGGGTACCGACTTTTAAGACATCTTTGGAATTACTATTTTATTATTGTCTTATAGGCTTTATTGGGGCTTTCGCTTCAAAGGAATTTTGGACTTCATTTTATTGGTGCAGCCTTTACCTGTCGGTTATTTTTGTTATCTGGTATGCAATGAATAAAAATAGCCGCATGGATAATATTCGCAGCATTATCAATATAAATTACATTATTTTAACCGTTCTCATGTGTACTTTCTTACCAAGGGCCTTACAATCTGGCATAACGGAATTAAGCGATCTGCCTTTTCTTAGCGGAGAAGTCACGCGTAACGGCGTCGGAAGATACGCTGTGGTCGTAGTTGTTTATTCTTTTGTGCGCTTACTAACCTATAAAAAAATATGGCGCTATATGTATCTGGTTTTTCTTGTTCCCTCCGTGTATATTATTTCACAAACCGAATCTCGTTCCGCGCTTACGGGGCTGGCGATTATCACTATGATTGTTTTCTGGTTAAGAGGCAATTGGAAATTCATTTTAATTGGGCCGATATTCGCCCATATTATATGGTTGTCAGGATATAAATTGCGGGCAGCAGGTGATTTTGAAAGGTTATTCAGTCTGACCGGCAGGGAAATGACCTGGAGCCAGGGCATAGATTTAGTAGTTACTTCTCCGATTTACGGCCTGGGCTTTCAGGCTGACCGGTTGATGTTAGAGTTTCAGCACATGCATAATGCCTATCTTCAGGCGTTAATCCAGGGCGGAATCTTGGGCTTCATTTTCTTTGCCGGCGCAATTCTCCTGGCCTGGAAAATGATATTTCCGTATTTATTTTTAAACCGCTTAAAGAGAATCCCGGAAAACCAGCGGCCGTTAGCTATTGAATCTATCGCTATGATTGGGTTTTTGACAGCGCGTAGTTTTGTTGAATCTACGGGAGCTTTTTTTGGCATAGACCTGTTGATTCTTCTGCCTCATATATGCTATTTACAGCTTTTATTAAAAGAGCCGAATAACAAAGAGAAAGAGGCGGTTAGCATTTAAGACTTTAAAGAGAGATGAATATAAAGATATATACTATGTATTTTATCCCGGAATTCGGAAGCGCCCCGATTCTAATGAATGAATTGGCGACTTATCTTGCATCAAGGGGGCATAACATAAAGATAATTACAACATTTTCCCGGCAGCGTAAAGAGAGCAATTACAAAAGATTTTCTTTTACTACAGAACAGAGGGACGGCTTTTCTATAACGAGATTCTGGACCGTCGCCTGGCCCGGGCCCCTGGGGAGGCTCCTTGCCTGGAATATCTACGTGTTTTGGTGCATGCTTGATATTTTTTCCGTTAGGAAAGATGACATTTTATTTTTACGCCTGCCTCCGCTGCAATTAGGCCTGTTTGGCATATTGGCAAAAAAGATAAGAAGGATAAAAGTTATATTGGACGTGCAGGATATTCACCCTGATTTGGCAATAGAATCGCATATTTTGAATAATCCGCTGTTGATTAGAATATCAAAGGTGCTTGAAAAATTGGTCTATAAATCGGCAGATTTGATAATCGTAATCAGCGAAGGATTTAAGAAAAATTTACTGAATAAAGGCGTGCCGCCGGGAAAAATAAGAGTAGTGCCAAATTGGGCGGATACCGGTTTTTTAAGGGAGCTGCCCAGGAATAACCATATCAGCGAAAAGTTTTCCTTGGGCAACAAATTTATAATTATGTATTCGGGGACTGTCTCTTTAAGTAATTTCTTGAGTTTAGAGAGAATTCTGGAGGCAGCGGATTTATTGAGGGATAATCCTGATATACTTTTTATTATAGTAGGGGAGGGCTTAAAAAAGGAATCATTGCTCAAGAAAGCCAGTAAGCTTAATTTACCCAATGTCAGATTTATGCCGTTTCTGCCCTATGATGATTTACCTTATCTTCTTGCCTCAAGCGATATTTTGCTTGTACCCCTGGATACGGATAAAGCTGAAATCTCCGTCCCGTCAAAACTATATAGCTTTATGGCTGCAGGCAGGCCGATTCTTTGTTTGGCAAACAGAGAATCTGAAACAGCAAGAATCGTCAGGGAGACAAATTGCGGGGTCCATGTTATACCTGAAGATGTATCAAGAATCAAAGACATAATACAGGAGCTAAAGAATTCAGACGAATCCCGTAAGTCCATGGCTAGAAGCGCAAGGGCTTATGTCCTTGATAATTTTTCTAAAGAAAAGATATTAAAAATTCACGAGGATCTGATATTGTCTTTACAATAATAAAACTTATCCCACCGTTGGTGGGATAAGTTCGCTTCCGACGTATTTCGGAGCTCATTTAAGGAGAATAAAATGGATTGGAAAAACACAAAGGTATTAGTAACGGGAGGGGCCTCATTTATCGGCTCGCATTTAGTTGATGCATTGTTAGAGCGGGAAGCGCAAGTAAGAGTAGTGGATGATTTGAGCGCAGGAAAGATAGAAAATATCAAAGGCCATGTTGATAATAACCGTATTGAGTTTATCAAGGCAGACCTAAGGGAGCCGGGGATAGCAAGGGAGGCAGTGAAGGGCATGCGGATTGTGTTTCATCTGGCCGCAGACCACGGAGGCAGGGGTTACGTGGATTTACATCAGGCAGGACCCGCATCTAATTTATTCTTTGACGGGCTTATTTTTTATGAGGCGAGAATTGCAAAGGTAGAGAAAGTTATTTTTGCTTCCTCCGGGTGCGTTTATCCGAATTTTCTCCAGAAAGACGCGAATAAAGAGATTTATCTGACGGAAGATAAGGTAAGCCCGCCCTATGACGCTGACAATATGTACGGTTGGGCAAAGCTTATGGCTGAGCTGACGCTAAAGGCTTATCATAAAGAATATGGGATGAAGGCAGCATCTTGCCGGTATTTTACGGTTTATGGCCCGCGCGGCGTAGAAAACCATGCGGTCATTGCCATGATTGCCAAGGCGTTCCTAAAAATGGATCCTTATGAAGTCTGGGGTGACGGAACGCAGATTCGGAATTGGACCTATGTTGAGGATATTGTCAAAGGCACTATTCTTGCAGCTGAAAAGATAGACGATGGAACAGCCGTTAATTTAGGGACTATGGAGAGGATTAAGGTAATCGATGCCGTAAGAGAGGTCTTACGTTATACAGGGCATAATCCGAAAATTGTTTTTCGGCCTGATATGCCGGTAGGCCCTATTAACAGGGTTGCCGATAATTCCCTGGCTAAGAAAATATTGGGTTGGGAACCGGCGGTAAAATTTATGGATGGCTTGCATAAAACCACAGACTGGTACTTTTCGACAAAGAATAAAGAAGAGGTCAGGAGCGCTCTTCAGGCAAAACTTACTGAAAGATAAATAGCCTTTAAAATTTAATAATCAATGCTCAAAAGAATATTTGATTTTACTTTGGCGCTTTCCGGAATAGTTCTGTCCTTCCCGCTATGGACTCTAATTTCTTTAGCCATATATTTAGAGGACGGCCTGCCGATATTTTATTTACAGGAACGAATCGGCAAAGAAGCCAGGATTTTTAGGGCTGTAAAATTTCGCTCTATGATTAAAGATGCTGAAAAAGACAGCGGTCCTGTCCAGGCAAAAGAAGAAGACCCCAGAGTTACTAAAACAGGTAGAATGCTTCGGGCTACGGCAATGGATGAGCTGCCCCAACTGATAAATATTATAAAAGGAGAAATGAGTTTTGTGGGGCCGCGCGCGTTGCGGCCGCAAGAGAAAGAAGTTCAGGATAGCTCTATAAAAAGTGTATTTGATTATCCCGGTTTTAGTGAAAGGAATAAGGTAAGGCCGGGCCTGACCGGGATAGCGCAGATAGCGGCTAAGCGCGATATAGACCGCCAGAATAAGTTTAAATACGACCTTTATTACATAAAAAATCAAAGTTTTCTGCTGGATTTATACCTTATAATTATATCGTTTTTAATCACTTTTAAGGGAAGATGGGAAAGCAGGATTGAGAAGTTTAGTTTTTTGGCAAAATACTTTAAAAATATTTGAGTAAATGGCGGATTGTAATTGATGAACGATGGCGATGAGTAAACCTTTATACAGAGGATTGGCCTGCGAAAGGCCGGAATACTTTCATAACGCTTATGTATTCCCTCATCTTTTTAAAATGATAAAGAAATATAATGTTTCCAAAGACGCCTCTATCCTTGACGTAGGATGCGGAGGGGGAAATTTATTATCAAGGCTTTATGCCCTCGGATTTAAAAATCTATACGGATTCGATATTTCTCCATCCGCTGTCAAGGTCATTCGGGATAATTTTCCGTTTCTGAAAGAAAAAACAATTATTCATGATTGTTACGATGAAAATTTAGGCTTAGGAATAAAACAGTTTGACTGCATAACGTCCTTAGAAGTCATAGAGCATCTTTTTTATCCTCATGCCTACCTTAGGAATATTAACAAATGGCTAAAAAAGGACGGCCTTCTTTTCCTTTCAACCCCATACCATGGCTTATTAAAGAATTTGGCAATCCTGATTAGCGGCAGATTCGATAAGCACTTTGACCCTATCAGCGAAGAGTGGCATATAAGGTATTTTTCTAAAAAAACCTTAAAAAATATACTGAGAATGAACGGTTTCGCGGTTGTTAATTTAGAGGAAACCGGGGGAATCCCGCTGTTTTGGCGCTCTATGCTGGCAGTAGCCCGCAAGATTTAGATTGCAGTTTTTATCTTATTGCCCTACATAAGTTTGTGATTACAAAATTGAAGCATTGACTAGCACGCTAATCTTGACTGCGTCCGATATATATGTTATCCTTTATGTAGGAGAAGAAAGATGAAAAAAACCATACTAATCCTAATTTTGGGTGTATTAGTAGCCGCGGGATTGTCCTTATACATCTATTCGTATGCCAGCAAAAAGGACACCTTACCCAGGCCTGAAGATATGGCTGGAAGGGAAGCGTCTGCTTTCTTGCCGGAGAAGATTCAGGATCAAACCGTTGCTCCGGGCGCCCTGAAAGCTGCAGGTCCGGTCTGGGTCAAGGAATAAAAATTACTTGACATAATACCGCGCTTAGTTTAAGTTATTCTTATGCTAAAGGGCTTGTTTGTATTTCTGAAGAGAAATTATAAGCTTTTTAGCATTTTTATTTTTGTAGTCGTTTTCTTTACGGTCTATAACATCTTTCTGGTTGACAGGTCCCTGGTAAATCTGCAAATTGCCCTCAATAATATAGCCGAAGCAAAGACAGCCGATGACCTGACAAAGATAAAGCACCTCCTTAAAGTTCCCATCTTAAGAGAAGTCTCTAAGAAAAAGGCCTCTACCCAGGCTGTTCTTGCCCTGGAAGCGATAGATAACATAGTCAGCAGTAATGACCCTAACCAGCTCCAGGATGCAAAGTTTTATTTGGGGCAATTAATTGAAGAAAAAGAAAAGGGACGCCACGGAATTTTAAAGCTCCTGGACCAGGTAAATGCCAGGCTTTTTGCTTCCGAAGTACCATCTTCAAAAGATCGGTTAGAGAAACAGGCCAGGTCTTTATTAGCAAAAATAAATTCCACCAAAGACGAAGAATCGTTACAGGCGTCTTATTATGAGTTAGGCAATATATATGTTGAGTTATCCGACATTTCTAAGGCACAGGAGGCATTCTTAAAAGTAGTTCAGATAAATCCCAAAAGCGATATCGCTATAAAGGCCAGGTTTAATCTTGCCTGGGCATATAAGTCCGGCGGCCAATATGATAAGGCAATAGCTTATTTTGAGCAGATAAAGAAGGAATTCCCCTCCTTGGAACTGGCGGTTGCAAGCGACTATCAAATTGCCGATGCTTTCTACAAGAAAGGCGAATATGAGGCTAGCCGCGATAAATACGCAAAGTTAGCCGCAGAGAATGCCAATTCAAGTTTTCTTTACGGTTTTTCTTTATCAGAAGCCGGCAATATCTCCTTATTTTACCTTAATAATCCTGAGGCAGCGATGAAGTATTTTTCCGAATTGGGAAAAAACCTCCCCGACTCAGAAATTACCAAGTACATCAGAAGAAAATCAGCGAATCTTATGAGCAGGAATTTAAGGATGGAAGGGTTTGAGCTTCTGGGCGAAAGAAAATATATTGAGGCCATAGGAAAATTTGAGAAAGCAGTGGAGGTAGCTCCTACAGACGGCCAATCCTTCAGCGGTTTAGGGTTAGGTTTTTATTGGCTGGATCAGAAACCCAAGGCGGTTGAGAGAGCCGGTAAGGCGGTTGAGGTTGCTGCACAGGATGAAATTGCATTGATTAATTCCCTGTTTGTTTATATAAATGCCGGAAAGTTAGACGAAGCAATAAAAGTAGGCGAAGAGCTTTCAAAGATTTTTATACCCAGGACAGAATTTTATTATAATTTAGGCTATGCCTACCTTTTGAAAGGGATGGTCCAGGAGGCAAAAGATAATTTTGAGCGCAGCATAAGAATAAACCCCGATTTTATTTTCTCTTACAATAACTTAGGGTGCGCCCTGTGGATGGCTACTGCTTATGCTCAAGCTATTCAGCGGTTTCAAGAGGCCATAGGCATTGATCAGACTTTTGTCACCGCCCATTTCAATTTAGGCGTTGTATATTTTGATTTAAAACGCCTGGAAGAGGCATATAAAGAATTTGAGACGGTATTGCAGTTAAATCCTGATTACCATGAAGCGCGGGAATACCTCAGGCTCATAACCGAAACCCTCCATTACCAACCTTAAATACAGAATGCAAAAAAGGATAGTTATTGTTGGCGCAGGGCCAATAGGTTGTTATACTGCCCAGCTCTTGGCGGCTTATGGTTTTCAACCCCTGTTGATAGAGGAGCATAATGAGGTGGGCAGGCCCATACATTGCACGGGACTGGTAGGCAATAAAGTCTTTACCAAAGAAATGCCGTTTGTTATCTCGCGCTCCTCCATAATAAATACTATCAATGGCGCAATTATTCACTATGATAACCAGCATTTTACCATCGAGAGGGAACGGGTTGCATATGTAATAGATAGAGAAAGATTTGATAAAGAATTAAGCGATGGGTTAAATATTTTATTTCAGCACGTATTCCTGGGGATAGAGAAGTTCGATTCGGGTTATATAATTGAAACAGACAAAAATGAATTATTCGCCGACATAGTCATCGGCGCAGACGGCGCAAACTCTTCGCTTAGAAAGTTGGTTAACCATGAAAACAATATCCGTTATTTTGGGGGGATCCAGCTGCGGCTTCAGGTAAAGCCCCGGTATAAAGACCTGGTTGAGGTATATCTAAAAAAGCCCTCATTTTTTTGGATAGTACCGGAGGCGGAAGATATCGTGCGCATAGGGACAATTTCAGAAAACCCCTATCAGGATTTACAGAAATTCTTGAGAGAGGAAAAAATAAAAGGAAAGATCATAGAGAAATTCGGAGGAAGGGTGGCGCTTGGAATATGCAAGAATACGGCAACCGATAACATTGCATTAGTAGGGGATGCCGCTTGCCAGATGAAACCGCTTAGTTTTGGAGGGATATATTTTGGTTTAAAGGCTGCTTCTCTACTTGCCTCTTGCATACGGGATAACCGTCTTGGCGATTATGATTTGCTCTGGAAAGAGGATTTGGCCTTTGAAATAAAGATAGGCCTGAAGGTCAAGGAAATTTACAGCCGCCTTAACCCCAAGGAGCTGAAGACCGTATTCAGCCTGTTAAAAAAACAAAAAGCGGTAATTGAGAATAAAGGAGATTTCGAAAATCACGGGCGTTTAATCTTGGAGATAATCAAAGAACCGGCTTTCTATTCGGTTCTGGGGGATATTTTGAAAATATTATTCAGGGGTACCTAAAAGACCTATCCTTTTCTTCTGTCTACAACGAAAACACTTCCTTCTATATCCTTAGCTTTCTTTTTTATTTCGGCAGCAATATTGGTAACTTCGCCGTAGCTGGTTATGGACCTGGCTTCGTTACTTACCCCTGCAAGAGAAATAGTCATGATGGGGAATTTTCTGGTGGAGCCGTCTCTTGCGTGGGCGATAATATAGCCGTCATTCAGTTCTTCTTGCGTGTAGAGACTGCGGATACGCTTATCAAATTCTTTAGTTATATGCTCTGCAATTGCCGTCGCCTTATCGGAAGTGGTTAATAGAATAAAGTCATCCCCGCCTTCATGGCCCACAAAGTCATCCGGATTGCCGCAATTCTTTATTGCCTCTTTAAATAATTCTGCAGTAAGCTTTATTGCTTCGTCGCCCTGGGCAATTCCGTGTTTATCATTGAAGGCTTTAAAGTTATCAAGGTCGCAATAGATGACCATAAATTTCTGCTTATTTTTTATTTTTTCCTCTACCATTTCATGGATGACTATATTTCCGGGAAGTTTAGTCAAGGGATTGGCATTTTCAGCACGTTCCTTCATTTTTACAAGCTGCTCTGTCATGTAATTAAAGGTTGAGCCGAGTTCCTGGAGTTCGTCATTTGTGTTAATCATTGTTCTAATGCCAAGGTCACCGTCGGCAATTTTTTTGGTGACTTCATTAAGGATTTTTATCGGGCCGATAACCGTTCTGGATAGTAAATACCCAAAGAGAAGATTGGCCAGAATAACAATGACGATAGTAATAACGACCGGCTTGTAAACATTCAAAAGTGCTTCCTGGATATTAGCCAGGGGAAAAAACAACTTAGTCACATAACCGATAGATTTATCCGTTTCTCTCCTGATCCCTACGAATATTTCAATTGTTTTGTTTAATTTATCTATCTGGGGAACAAACCACTTATCCTCTTTTGCCAGATTCTGCAGTTTTTCAAAATTTTGCAGGTCTTTATAGCGTACGTTTTCTCCTATGAATTGCGGCTCTGTTGAGGCGACGATTTTTCCTTCCGCATCAAATATAATAGCCTTTTTAATTACCTCGCTATCGGATAATTGTTTAAGGCTGTTTTGCATATAGTTCAGTATGTCCTGCGGTTCTACCTGTGTTATTGCAGCCTCAATATTATTTTTTACTATTATACTGGCAAGATTTGCCTGGTAAGAGTTAAAACGGTTAATGCTGTTAATCTGGTTATTCAGCTGTATAAACGTAAATGCGCTGATAAAAATGACAGAAGAGAGGATCGTTAATGAGGTAATGCGGTTCTGTAAGGTAAGCCTGATTTGCGCCATTGCCCTCTTAATTTGTTATGAATACGGTGCGCCTCTTAAGTATTTTACATAGTATATAATACTAATAGGAGGGGGTCAATTATTTTATTTGAGTTCTATTACACAGCGGGTCCTGTCTTGGTCTGTTTCTCGCAGGGCCGCGCAATTTTCCCCAGCGTAGAAAATTGCGCTCGGCTACTCGGCTTCGCTCTCGCCGATTCTCGTATAGCAGGCGAACCGTGCCCGCTCAGCCTGCGTTACGCCCTGCTCGAAATCAGACCAAGCCACCCGCTGCCATACATTGGTTACATTATTGATAAAATTCGGATTGATTCTCAAGGATAAAAGGTGTATATTATTGCATTATGCGTAAATCCATATCCATATTTTTCATCTGTCTTTTCGGATTTTTCTTATTTGCTCCCGCCTATAGCCAGGGCGCAGGCGATATACCAAAATTAATTGTCTTTCATTCTATCGGCTGCCACAGGTGCATAGAGGCTAAGAAAGAGGTAATGCCGTTTATAGAAAATGAATTCAGGGGCAGGGTAGAGATAGAATACCGCGATATCGCCGATATGGAAAATTATAAATTGCTCCTTAGTCTTAAAGAAAAATACAAGTCGGACATAACGATTTCTCTGCCGGTATTCTATTTAAACGGTAATTTCTTTACCGCAGGCACCCTCGATAAAGACGGGCTTAAATCTTTTATTCTGGGCGTGCTTGGCAAGCAAGAGGCCGTTCGCGAATTGAAAAAGGTTGACCTGATTTTGCGCTTTAAAACATTCAGCCCGTTTGTGATTATCGGCGCAGGCTTAATTGACGGCATAAACCCCTGTGCGTTCACGGTTATTGTCTTTTTTATTTCTTTCCTGGCGCTTCAGGGTTATAAAAAAATGGAGCTTAGCGTAATCGGCCTTTCCTTTATCTTTAGCGTATTCCTTACTTATCTTCTTTTAGGATTGGGAGTATTCACTTTTTTATACCGCCTGGAGGGTTTTTGGCTGGTTTCAAAGGTTATCAATTTCTTAATCGGCATATTTAGCGTAGTATTGGGGGTGTTAGCCTTCTATGATTTCTTTAAGTTCAAGAAAACAAAACAAACAGAGGGGCTGCTTCTACAATTGCCCAGTTCGATAAAGAACCAGATACACCGCATAATCGGCCTGCATTACAGAAATACAAAAAATAAAGAAAGTCAAAAGCAAAGAAGAAATATTTTAGGGCTGTTATTCAGCGCCCTGATTACCGGATTTCTGGTTTCGATATTGGAAGCAGTTTGCACAGGCCAGACCTATTTGCCCACCATAACCTTTGTCTTAAAAACTTCAAGCCTTAAGTTGCACGCTTGGGCTTATCTTTTACTTTACAATTTCATGTTTATAGTTCCCTTGCTTGCAATATTTTTCTTTGCGTTGCTGGGGGTAACTTCAGAGCAATTCTCCAATTTTTTGAAAAGGCGCCTCCTGACAGTAAAGATATTAATGGGCATCCTCTTTTTTGGATTAGGTATATTTTTAATCTGGAAGGCTTAAAATGCGAAGGACTATTTTTCTGGCACTATTTTTATTATTTCCTTTGGGATGTTTAGCGCAAGAACAAGCAGACTCTTTTACGTGGGATTTCGGCAAAGTAAAACAAGGCATAGTCTTGAAGCATGTTTTCACTCTGAAAAATGAGACTACAAAACCCATGCAGATAAAAGAGATTAATACATCGTGCGGTTGCACGGTTTCGCAGGTGGGAAAGAAGAGCCTCCTGCCTCAGGAGAGCACAGAAGTGGAAGTCAGGTTTGACAGCAAGGGTTATTCCGGCCCGGTTCAGCAGTACGTGTATGTCCATACGGATAATCTTGACAATCCTATAATTAGGTTTATAATTAAAGCCCACCTGGTTAAATAAACATTGATTAATTAGGGTCTTATACATACGCAGGGATTTGTGAGCGTGCATTAGAAAATTTTTGGCATGCGTATGTTTGCCTGAAGTCTGCGAGGAATTACGAGGAGCGAAGGGCGCTGGATACGATAAAGGCTCCACCGTAGCGACGAAGTAAACCGAAGCAGACGGCAAAAATTTTCGCACGCGAACAAATACCTAAGTATGTGATATTTAATCAAAATTATTAAGGAGGTAATGTAAAATGTGGGCGTTAAGATTTAGGATGTGGTTATTACTGACCATTCTTTTCGGGTTTATCTATGCGATTTTCACAATAATCGGCACAAGCTTGCATATCGGAGGCTTTTATTTTTATCTGATTCTGTCTCTGGTGATGATGTTTATCCAATATATGCTGGGCCCGAAGCTTGTGGAATGGTCCATGAGGGTAAAATATATCAAGAGAGCGGAGAATCCCAGGCTATTTCAAATGGTAGAGAGTTTAGCCATGAGGGCGCAAATTCCTACGCCAAAGATAGGCATAGCCCAAATCAATCTTCCCAATGCCTTTGCCTTCGGCAGGACTATCAGGGACGGCAGGGTTTGCGTTACCGAAGGAATCCTGAATTTGCTGAATGAGGAAGAATTGAAGGCGGTATTGGGCCATGAATTAAGCCACCTTAAAAACCGGGATGTTCTGACCATTACGCTTCTCTCGGTTATTCCTATGATAATGTACAGGATTGCCTGGCAATTCTTGTTTTACGGTCGAAGTCGCAATGAAAGGGGAGGCAATACCGCTTTAATAGGCTTGGCAGCATTTTTATTTTACTTCATCACTAACCTATTAGTGCTTTATGCTTCACGCATCAGGGAATATTTTGCAGACCAGGGCTCTGTGCTCTTGGGGAATCAGCCTTCTAAGCTCGCCTCCAGTTTATATAAGCTGGTTTACGGCTCTGCGCGCATGAACAAGGATTCGCTAAAAGAGGTTGAGGGCCTGAAAGCTTTTTTTGTCAATGACCCTTCCTGTGCGTTAAGGGAAATCAGAGAATTAAGCCAGCTTGATTTGGATAAGAGCGGCACAATTGATCCTTCTGAGTTGGACCAGTTGAGAAACAAAACAATACGTTTAAAATTCGGTGATAGATTAATGGAAGTTTTAAGCACCCATCCCAACATGCTCAAAAGGATTAAAAGGCTTTCCGAATACAGGGCTTAATTTAGATTAGATTGCAGCAGAAAAGCTAACCCGCCAACCCCCAAATTGGCGGGTTTTTGTTTGACATAACATCAGTTATAAGTTATAATTACAAATCTATGGAAATAAACG
>Ga0265297_10005886_pt1 | contig 18274 bp, 16 predicted proteins | sample Munlanlwell13791_FD_192502 | JGI IMG/M metagenome (GOLD analysis project Ga0265297, IMG submission 192502) | Leachate microbial communities from a municipal landfill in Southern Ontario, Canada - Leachate well 137-91 | ecosystem: Engineered > Solid waste > Landfill > Unclassified | place...
TTCAGGCTTGCGTCACCCAAAATGGTGACGCAAAAATCATATAATGTTGAATATTAGCTGATTATGAAATTGAGAAAATAAATGTGTCGAAGTCAGGAGAAAGACGTGGTACTTATTTCCGACCCCTTGTTCAGGACATATTGCCTGAATGAATTCGACTCAAACCTCGATGGAAAACTTAGCCTGCAGGAAGCAGCCGCTGTTAAGATTATTTCGTGTCCTCAGCGGGGTATTGTTTCTTTGAACGGATTGCAGTATTTTACTTCACTAAAAGATCTGTATTGCAGCGACAATCAGCTTGAAAAACTGGACATCAGCCGAAACCCGATGTTACAGCGACTGGCCTGTCAGTCAAACCGGCTGAAAAAATTGGATGTTTCAAATAATCCCTTACTGACCCATCTTGTCTGTGAGAACAATTTGCTGAACGAACTGGATGTCACACGTAACCCGGCCCTGGAATACCTGTTGTGCAGCAATAACCGGTTAGCGGTCCTTGATCTTTCAAATAATCCTGAATTAAAATATCTGTGGTGTTGGTGCAACCGTCTGGGCGCATTGGATATCAGCCGGAATCCTCTTCTGGAGAACCTGGGCTGTATGTTCAACCAATTGCAGTCGCTGGATTTGTGTAATAATGAGAACCTGACTTTTCTTGATTGTACTTCCAATATGTCCATGAAAGAAATATATATACGTACGTCCCACAAAATGGTATCGGCAAAGACAGACGTTCATTGTACCATTACTTACAAGCCATAAATCAGTCTTTTTTATTGACTTCAGAACCCCCCGAGGTTTCTATGCGGGAGATCAGGCAGTCGCCTTTATAATTTAAACGGCTCGCGCCCGAGGCTTGAACGGCCATTGTGCCAGTGCAGGTGATATCCATACGGCTGGCCCCGGAAAGTTCACAATCGAGAGCCACGGTGGCGAATTCGTAGTCTTCAAAGCGCGAGGCGCCGCTGAGGATCACCCGGGTGTCCATGGCCACGCCGCTAAAAGACAATACTGAAGCGCCGCTTGCCTCGAAGTCCGCCTGAGCAAACAGGACCGGGCAACACGCATCTATCCGGGAGGCTCCGCTGGCTTTAAAATATGACAATGCAAAGTGATAAGGGACTGTTACTTCGGTTGGAACGGAGGACAGCCTGAGCATGGTACGCGTATACCTGATTACCAGGATGCCGTCTTCGTTTACGTAAATGTCTACAAAGGGCATGATCATTTCATCGGCACGAATATGAATGGTGTTGGGTTCGATCTCGTCCGACAGGTAAACACGAATGGCGCTTTCAACGCATATACCTTCATACATGTGGGAAATGCCGCGGGTTTCTTCCATCGGCACTCCGCTGCCGAAAATTCCTGTGCAGGAATACAATACTATGCTTGCTAACAGAGCAAAAATCAATTTTTTCATTTTAAAAATATTATAGCACCATGGTTAATAATGAGGTAAATATACTCCAAATACTGATTCCGTTAATAAATAATATTTCAGTAATGCCGCTGATGCCTGTCTTGATGAGTGAGCCGATAGTGACCAGCACGGTGCAGCTTATGATTACCAGGCCGCTTATGCCCAGGAATAGCTGAGACTCCATTATGGCTGCCTGAAATACGATAATAAGAGTGGGAAGGGTTAAAAAAACAACCACGCCCAAGAGGTTGTGCAACAGACGTTGAATGGTGGTACTCAGTTTTTTAAAACTGTATGGATGTATGTTATGCGGCACAAACGCCAGCAGGGTCAGGAGGGCAAAGCTGTAGGTGGTATATTGCATATACGTTTCGTTGTCTCCCAGGTCATAATATTTTGACAAAAGCCAGAAGAAGGCGAAGTGCAGCAAAGCGGTAATAAATAGCAATCTTTTATAACCCCTGGTGAATCTTTTACCGTAAAGGCTTTTGTTGCTTAAAAAACTAAGCGTTTGCTCCTTCAGGTTAAAATTAATCTGCCGAAGCGTCCTTTTAACGGTAAAAGGCAGGACTCCTGAATAAATGAAGCCGATAATGAGTATGCCAAGCTTGATCCATATCATAATCAGCATCAAACTTACATAAAATCCGGCAAACCGGGAATGCTGCTCCCTCAGGCCGTCAATTTGCGGATGGAACGGCCGGTCAGTTTTTGAATGCTATTGACCAGTTTACGTTCCTGGGGTTCGCAGAAAGAAAGAGCCACTCCCGTATGTCCGGCCCTTCCGGTACGTCCAATGCGGTGGATATAAGTCTCGGGAACTTCAGGCAGGTCGTAGTTGATGACCATGGGTAACAGGGCAATATCAAGCCCTCGTGCTGCCACGTCTGTGGCAATAAGTACCTTGGTATAATGTTGCTTGAAGTTTTGGAGTGCCTTTTGCCGTGCTGCCTGGGATTTATTACCGTGAATGGTTTCGCTGCCAATTCCGTGACGGGTCAGCTCTTTTGCGATCTTATCTGCCCCGTGTTTGGTGCGTGAAAAAACAAGAACGGAATCCGATGCCGCATCTTTCAAAATGTCCACCAGCAGGGTGCTTTTGCTTTTCTTATCTACATAATAGAGGCATTGATCTATGTACTCAATTTTATTATCGTCGGTCTTCACATTCACCGGAACGGGGTTATGTAGAATAGAGCGGGCAAAATCATCTATCTTTTCTGGTATGGTGGCAGAAAAAAACATAGTCTGCCTTTCTTTTGGTACGTGTGAAATAATGCGTTTAATGTCGTGAATGAAACCCATGTCGAGCATACGGTCGGCCTCGTCAAGTACCAGGTATTCAACTTCATCGAGGTGAATAAAACCCTGGTTCATCAGGTCCAGAAGACGCCCCGGGGTGGCTGTAAGAATATCAACGCCCCGGCTCAATGCCTGTGTTTGCGGCCTTTGGTTAACTCCTCCAAAGATAACGGTACTGCGCAGGTTTGTGTACAGGCTATAGTTCCTGAAGCTCTCATCTATCTGAAGGGCGAGTTCCCGGGTAGGCGTAAGTATAAGAGCCCTGATGGTTCTTTTGGAATTTTTTGTACCCCGATGCATAAGTTTTTGAATAACGGGAATGGCAAAGGCGGCTGTTTTACCTGTGCCTGTGCTTGCGCATCCTAAAATATCTTGTCCTTGTAAAAGTATGGGAATAGCTTCCTCTTGTATGGGTGTGGGGACATCATAACCCATTTTGGCAAGAGCCTTTAAAATGGGCTCTTCAATTTGTAAATCTGTAAATGTCATGAAATATTGCCTGAAACCGGCAGGTAGTTGTTTAAAATGAGGGCGCAAGGTACGGCTAATAATCGAGACTGCAAAAAATAATATCTTTGTCAAAGATTCAGCAACCTATGAAAGAACTATTGATTACCATGTGCTTCCTGCTTACGGGAGGCTGCTGTCTGGGTCCCGGACAGCCCGGTTTTAAAGAGAAAGTTTCTGCCGCCATTGAAAGGCAATTGCAAATATATCCACAGAGCCGGATACAGGATATTTATAAGAATTTTTTCCAGGATAAATTCGGTCCGGGACATATTATTACAGACACGGCAGCCGCAGGAGCTTACCTGAGAAACGAACTGGAGTCCTATAACTTTAATGATCTGCCTTTCAGAGGCCCATTGCTCGATACCCTGGGGTGGGAACACCGGTTTGTGCGTGTTGATCTTCGCGCGATAAAAGAAGGTAAATTAACGTATGAGTGTTTCTTTAATGCGTTTTTACGCAGTATGGAAAACCTGCCCTTACCTTCTGTTGAAGAATGGCAGGAAGAGTGGACTGCCATTGTGACCGTATTGGAACAAATGGATACTCCTGTAACCCGCTACCCCGATTACGAAGAGGAAAAAAAGAAAATTGCCGCGAGGCTTGCTACGGGTGATTACGTAGGTCATCACAGCAATTTCTTTTCCGAATCGTATGCCCCCCATTATCGTATTATTTCCGCCCGGGAGATTGGATCTTTGGGCTTCTGAAAAGGGCTACATTTTATCTTTGGGAACTAAAGCAAAAGACAGGGTTCCCTGTACGCACAGTTCTCCGTTCACTTTAGCCACGGCATCTACAAAGTACACCATAGCCCGCTGGCGGGTGATGTGCCCCGTAACTTCTATGGTATCGCCCGGACGAACCTGTTTTTTAAAACGGATTTTGTCCAGGCCGGCGTAAAACGGGGTGTGGTTCATTAATTCGTCTTTAACGAGCAGGCTGCAGCACTGGCCCATTATCTCACAAAGGATAACGCCGGGCACTACGGGATACCCGGGAAAGTGACCTTTCAGAAAAAACTCTTCTCCGGTAACGGTGAACTTTGCATGAGCCACGTGGTTCTCATCTACCGTCATTTCATCTACAAGGAGCATGGGCTCCCGGTGAGGCAGAAATTGTTTGATCTCTTCTTTATTCATGTTAAGATGTTATTTACGTAAGGCAACACAGGCATTATGGCCTCCGAATCCCAGGGAGTTCGAAATGGCGATGGTCAAATCCGCCTCGCGGGCCTTACCGGGTACGTAATCCAAATCACACTCGGGATCTGGCTTTTCCAGTCCGATAGTAGGAGGCACTATACCCTTTTCAAGGGCAAGGGCAGAGGCAATCAGTTCCGCGGCCCCGGCAGCACCCAGCATATGCCCGGTCATCGATTTGGTGGAACTGATCATGGTTTTGTGGGCAGCTTCTTCACCCAAAGCCACTTTAATGGCCAGTGTTTCGGAAGCATCGTTCAGGGGTGTTCCGGTGCCGTGTGCATTGATATACAGTACATCGGACTGGTTATAGCCGGCTTCCTGCAGAGCCAGTTGTATGGCCCGGCCGGCCGTGGAGCCGTCGGGTCGCGGTGCGGTATAATGATAGGCATCACAGGTATTCCCGTATCCCGAAACCTCGGCATATATATGAGCGTTTCGTCCCATCGCATGTTCGTATTCTTCCAGAATCACAATGCCGGCGCCTTCGCCCATGATAAATCCCTGCCGTTCCATATCAAAGGGAATAGAGGCCCGTTTGGGATCGGTACTTCTGGACAGGGCGCGGCTGTTATTGAATCCGCCTATGGCCAGGGGCACAACGGTGGCTTCTGCACCTCCGGCGATAATAGCATCGGCGTAACCGTGCCGGATGGCCCGGAACGCTTCGCCAATGGCATGTGTAGAGGTCGCACAGGCGGTAACCACGGGCAGACAGGGCCCCTGAGCATTGTACAGTATAGCCACATTACCCGAGGCCATATTGGCTATCATGGTGGGAATAAACAGAGGTGAGACCCTGTTGGCTCCGCATTCCTGGTATTTTTTACATTCGGAAATGAAAGTGTGTATCCCTCCGATCCCGGATCCAATATATACGCCAAGGCGTTCCGGAGACATTTCCAGTTGGCTGTCTTCCATTGCCTGTTTGGCGGCTGCAATGGCGTATTGGGAATAGAGATCGGTCCTGCGTGCAGTAGCCGTGTCAATGCCATAAAAGGCCGGGTTGAAATCCTTAACCTCGGCGGCCAGTTTTACACTGATATCGGATGCATCAAAAGATTTTATAAAATCAATACCGCATACCCCGTTCCTGAGGTGGGTCCAATAGGTGGAAATATCGTTCCCGATAGGAGAGATAATCCCCAGTCCTGTTATTACTACTCGTCTCATTGGGTTTTTTTTTATTGGTTCAGTAATGCGCATGCCTGCTGCATCATTTCTTCAATTATTTCTTTTACTGTTTGTGTTTTAGTTACTAATCCGGCACTTTGTCCGGCCATATAACAGCCCATTTGTTCATCGCCTTCCTGAACGGCTCTTCTGAGGGCTCCGGCACCAAATTGGTCAATTTGTTCCGGGGTGATGGTCGTGTCGTTTTCCATCTGGGCAAATTTGCGTGTAAAGGGAGTCTTGAGTGCCCTGACCGGATGTCCCAGCGTTTTGCCAGTTACAATGGTATCCACATCGTGAGCCTCAATGATTTTTTTCTTGTAATTTTCATGAATCTGGCATTCGACAGCCGATAGGAAACGCGTGCCGCACTGTACGCCCCGGGCCCCGAGCATAAAAGCGGCGGCAATCCCTCTTCCGTCGGCAATCCCGCCGGCGGCAATCACCGGGACCGAGACGGCGTCACATATCTGCGGAACCAACGCCATTGTGTTCAGCTCTCCCACGTGACCACCCGATTCGGCGCCTTCGGCAATAATAGCGTGTGCGCCCATTCTTTCCACCCGTTTGGCCAGGGCAACCGAAGCCACAACCGGAATAACGGTAATGCCGGCTTCGAGCCACTGAGGCAGGTATTTTCCGGGTGTGCCGGCACCTGTGGTCACAACGGGAACCTTTTCATCAATTACTACCCGGGCCACTTCTTCGGCGAAAGGGCTCATGAGCATGATATTTACGCCAAAGGGCCTGTTTGTCAGTTCACGGCATTTTCTTATCTGTTCTCTCAGGTATTCTGCGTTGGCGTTCATGGCGGAAATGATTCCGAGTCCGCCTGCATTCGAGACGGCGGAGGCCAGTTTTGCTTCGGATACCCAGGCCATTCCGCCCTGAAAGATCGGGTATTTTATACCAGTCAGCTCACATATTTTACTTTCAATTATTTTCATGTTGTGTTTAATCTTTTATGGACCAGTTCATTAACATGGTACCAGCTGTGAAGCCGGCACCGAAGGCACTGAAAATGACGACGTCTCCATATTTTAAACGGCGGCTTTTGTGCATTTCATCCAGAAGAATGGGAATACTTGCAGAAGAAGTGTTTCCGTATCGCTCAATATTATGGGGAAATTTTTCCCCAGGCTGATGCAGTTGATGTCTTATGGTCTCCAGAATACGCATATTTGCCTGATGTAAAAAGTAGTAGGTTACGTCGTCCGGAGAAATACCTGCCTTTTTTAGAATGGCGTTAATCCCTTCTAATGAAGCATTTACGGCAAGCTTGAATACCTCTTTTCCGTTCATATATAAGGGTACATCTTTCTGTTCGTATTTTACGTAAGGGCAGTTCTCCAGTTTGCGCTGGTAATAAAGCACTTCGGGTTTGCAGAAGGCTGTAATATAAGATGCCCTGAAGTCTTCGCCCGGCGTCACAACCACGGCGCCCGCCCCGTCGCCAAACAACACACATGTGTTGCGGTCTTTCCAGCTGGACATTCTGGTTGGCTCCTCTGCGCAGACAATAAGAATATTACGGGCTTTCCCCGACTGAATATAAGCATCGGCCATATCCATGGCATATACAAATCCCGTACAGGCCGCATTAAGGTCTACACTGGGACATGTGGCGTCAAGCCCGCCCTGGATCAGGCAGCTTAACGCCGGAGTAACATAGTGATTTACTACGTTGGAGCAGATAATATAATCCAGCTCAGAGGCATCCAGACCGGATTCTCCAAGCGCATTTTTTGCTGCCTGAATAGCAAGATCTTTCAGATTTTCATCGGAAATAATCCGACGTTCCTGAATACCGGTGCGCGTTCGGATCCATTCGTCACTCGTATCGAGGAATGTCGATAACATTTCATTAGTGACTGATAATTTTGGAGTTGCGCTTCCTGTTCCGATAATTTTCATATATAAAATTTAGTTATAAAGGATAACGTAGGCGCAATTAACTCAAAAACCCTGCCACAATACGTAGGGTATTGAGACAGGGCTTTGGTGGTGATGGTGGTAACTGTTTGTGGAATAGGTTTTTATTTGGTTAATTTCTAGAAGATGAATACCCCCGAAGCGGCGCAGGCGTCCTGTGTGCTTTGAGGCCAAACTGAGGATTGTACTTCCCCAATGTGGCATTTTCGTAACAGTAGCATGCACAGTCTGGACTGTCCAATCCCCCCTCCCATGGTCTGGGGCAGCTTGCCGTCGAGCAACAGCCGGTGAAAAGGCAGTTTGGCCCTGTCCGTTGCATTTCGGATTTTCAATTGATTCATAAGAACTTCCGGACTAACGCGAATGCCCATGGAAGACAATTCAAAAGCAGATTCAAGAATTGGATTCCATACAACAATATCCCCGTTCAGGCCCAATAGCCCGGGTCTGGTTTCGGTGCTCCAGTCGTCATAATCCGGGGCGCGTCCGTCGTGAATGGTCCCGTCGCCCAATGGACCGCCTATTCCCTGAATGAATACTGCTTTATACTGTTCAGCAATTTTATTTTCCCTTTCTTTTACCGAAAGTAAAGGATACATTTTTCTCAGTTCCTCGGCGTGAACAAAATGAATTTCCTCGGGAAGAAAAGTATCGAGCATTGGGAATCTTTCGCCCAAAAGAAATTGGGTGCGTTTTAACGCGGAGTATATTGACCTGACACACTGATATAGTATTTCTTCTGTACGTTCGGACGGGCTGATAACTTTTTCCCAGTCCCATTGATCCACATAAATAGAGTGCAGATTATCCGTTTCTTCATCGGGCCGGAGAGCGTTCATGTCTGTATAAATACCCATCCCGGGAACAATATGATGGCGCCACAAAGCATAACGTTTCCATTTGGCAAGAGATTGTACTATTTCCACTTCCTGTCCATCGAGTGTTTTCAGGGGAAAATGCACGGGCGCTTCAATTCCGTTCAAATTATCATTAAGACCTGTTCCCGAATTGACAACAAGAGGTGCGGTAATTCTGCGAAGTTTCAACGCTCCGGATAATTCTGTCTGAAATGTGTCCTTGATGAATTTGATACCCTGTTCCGTCTGCCAGATATCCAGAAGCGGATGATAGGATTTTGGAATAAAAGTTTTGTCCATGGCTTTATAAATTTAAATTGTTTGAAGATCAGTTGCTAATATACGCCAATAGCACATATAACAGATCAACTTCAAATAACACTTAACATTTCGTATATTTGCAGGCTGCAGAGCAGTAAATTCATATCTCAAAATGAGAATTCAGGTAACATTTTTAGGGACGGGTACTTCTTCCGGTGTTCCCATGATAGGTTGTCAATGCAGGGTTTGCCAGTCTCCCGATCCTAAAGATAAACGTCTCAGAGCCTCGGTTCTCGTGGAAATTCAGCCCGATCCTGTTTCTTCTGCAGTTGCCCCGCCTCTTTCGCAGGTTATTCTCATTGACGCAGGTCCTGATTTCCGCCAGCAGATGCTTACTTATCAGGTTCACAGGCTCGATGCCATTTTACTCACACACGAACATAAAGACCATGTGGCCGGCCTGGACGATGTCCGCGCGTTCAATTTTCTTTCGGGAACCCCCATGCCGGTCTATGCCGAACAACGTGTCCAGACGGCCCTTCGTAAGGAATATGATTATGTTTTTGCAGAACAGAAATACCCGGGAGCTCCCGAAATAGAACTGCATACCATTGATGAAAAGCCTTTTGTTATTGGAGGAACGCAGGTTATCCCCGTCCGTGCCATGCACGGTCCGCTCCCTATTCTCGGCTTCAGAATAGGATCTTTTGGTTATTTGACAGACGCGAAAACGATAGATTATAAAGAACTTGATAAGTTTCGCGGTGTGGAAGTCTTTGTGGTGAGTACGGTCCAGCGCAAAACACATCGCACTCATTTTGCCTTGTCACAGGCTATGGCTGTAGCGGAGTTCGTGGGTGCCCGGCAGACATATCTGACTCATTTATCCCATTGTATTGAGCCACATACAGAATTGGCCGCCTGGTTGCCCCGGTGGATTCAACCCGCCTACGACGGTCTTACTCTATTTATACCCGGCTAAAAAAATATTCATTCATTACTTCTACCAGGCCGGATTTTTCTTTTCGCAGGTCTTTGGCGTACATCCAATGGTAATCCGAACGCGTTACTCGGAACCACCTGCGGTATTCTTCAAATAGCAGAGCAGCTGGAAATAGTGCAAAGGCAGCAATAAGGGCGGTCAGCCAGGGTAGAAAACCGAAAAGGAATATTGTGAGAATAAGAAAAGTTACGGTCCATACCACAAGCCCAACCACATAACGTACCGAATTATGAAATGCAGCGTCTTCCATTTTACTGCATAAAAACGTGGTAACGAGCAGCAGAGGTGTACAAAGAACAGCAGAAACAGCGAAATAGGGTAGCAGTATAATCATTAAAAAAGACCGGCAGAATAAGCTAAATCCGGGATAAGGATTGGCTACGGATGCCATACTTATTTGCCTGGACTTTCGGTCTTTGGCAAAGGCACTACTCCGGGAGAGGATTTCCTCTGCCTTTTGTGGTTGTTCCGAGCGAATGGCCCCAATATCCGCAACGGTCATTTTGTTAACGATCAAACGGTTTTTGAGCAGGGTCCGTTTTAATTTTAAAATTCTCAGACGTGCATGACAACACATATTACACAGTTCCCAGGTAGCATTGTAATATTCATCGTCGGGGATATAAAGGATCAGATCTTTCATGACGCTGCTCAGCGTATGTTTCAACTCGTTCATCATCATGGGCTGGTCCAGACCGGGACGTTCCGCCACATATGAGGTAACGTTTATCGGGTCTCCTATCTGCATAAGCAGGGAAGAGCGGTAACGAAAGAAGTTCCCATATTCAATACCCATTGGAACGATATACACAGGCCGGTATCCCTGTAATTCTTCATTAGCCAGGAGTGCAATGCGAAAGATCCCTTTACCAAGAGGAAGCAGGCTGTGCATGGGCCGGTGAGCGCCTTCGGGCAATATAACAAACGGGACATTGTGCTTGAGAACGTCGGCCGAGAGTTGAATGGTTTCGTCGTTGTTTTTCAGCGTATTGCGACCGTCCCTGATCCTGTTTATAGGCATGATCTTCAGGAAGAACAGGATCCTGGAAAAGAGGGGCTTTTTAAATATATCTGCCCGGGCAACAAAAACTTTCGGATTATTATTTACGAACAGAACGGCAAGGGCATCCATAAGGGCGTTCGTATGATTTGGGGCAAAGATCACGGCTCCGTCTTTGGGAATTTTGTCCAGACCGTGATATTCCCTTTTACGGTAGGCCATCTTGAAAAACAGTCCGACATAATACTTCAGAACAGTATAACAGACGTTTTTGTCATAGATCCTTTTCCGTCGCTCCCTGGCCATAGTATTATTCTTTTATCAGGGCCCGGCGTCTTTTATCGGCGTAACGGAAAGCAAAAGATACACTAAGTCCCGAGATAATATGCCATACTCCCCACCAGGCGGTAATAAAAAGCATTCCGCCCAACGCCAGTTCGGGAGGGAAAATCTTTGGATTGAATAACAACACCAGACCCAAACCCGAGTTCTGAATACCCACCTCTATGGTCAGCGTACGGCGGTCTTTTACTGGTAACTTAAATGCAGACCCGGCCGCATACCCTATGCCTAACGCCAACGCGTTGTGTATGAGCACAATGATGAAAATATAGAAAATATAGTCCAGGAAAAGATCAAAATTATTACTAAAAGACAATACGACCATAGCAATGAAGAACAGGAGCGAGAAATATTGGAAGGGTTTTTTCATTTTTTCGGCAATCTTAGGGAAAAAACGCACAAAGAGCATTCCCAGAACAAGAGGTATCCCCAGCAGAATGAAAACGGTTTCCAATGTCTGCCAGATGTCAATATGTAACGGTTGCAGGGCGGCATCGGCGTACCGGCTCAGAAATCTGGTATAAAGACCTCCCCAGAAAGCAAAGTTAAACGGAGTAACCAGCGTAGCAGCCGATGTGGTAATGGCAGTAAGTGAAATAGACAGTTCTGTGTTTGCTTTTGAGAGGGAGGACATGAAATTGGAAATATTGCCTCCCGGGCAAGAAGCCACCAGAATCATTCCCATAGCCACCATAGGAGTAATTTGATTCCTGAAAATAAGTATCAGGAGGAAAGTCATGGCCGGCAAAAGGATCCACTGACTGACAAGCCCTATGATGGCCGATTTGGGCCGGACAAAAACCGTCTTGAATTCCGACGGATTTATCCCTAAAGCCACTCCAAACATTACCAGAGCTAAAACGATGTTGATGATTCTCATTCCACCGGCAGAGAAATTTAGCCGGATGTTGTCCAGGTTAAGCAGTTGTTCGTACATGGTTACAAAGATAAAAACTTTTGTCTACCATACGGAAACAGACCCGTAAAGATGTTTATAAAAGACACTTTACGGGCCTAACCAAACTACTTTATTTCGAAGGTCAACGGTTCGCCGGAAACGCTATCGCCGGCTACCCACAGCCGGAATGCTCCCGGTTCAACCGTTTTTTTCATATTCAAATCCCAGAAGGCCAGATCAATGACCGGGATCTTCATAGTAATGCTCCTTGTTTCACCCGGGTTAAGAGAAATCCGGGTGAAACCCTTTAATTCCTTAACAGGTCTTGTTACGGAACCAACCATATCACGAATATAGATCTGTGCCACTTCCGTTCCGGTTACTGCTCCGGTGTTGGATAAATCAAAGCTGACCGTAACAGTATCTTCTTTGGCATAGTTGACTTTGTCTATCTGCACATTGGTATAGGCAAAAGAGGTGTAGGAAAGACCAAATCCGAACGGGAACAACGGATCGGCTCCGGCATCAAGGTAAAAACTGGTATTTCCCAATGATGTCTGGCCTGCCCGCAGGGGAATGTCATTAAGTGATGTCTCGTTGCCCTGGTAAGGTCTGCCGGTCATGTTGTGATTGTAATACAGGGGAATCTGACCCGAAGTTTTTGGAAAGGTAACGGGCAGTTTCCCGCTGGGAACTGCCGCTCCAAAAATCAGGTCGGCCAATGCGGGTCCGCCCATTGTTCCCGGGTGGAACGAAAAGAGAAGCGCATTGCTGTTTTCCAGATCCCTGCCAATGGTAAGTGCTCTGCCGGCCATTACCACAGTTACGACCTGTTTTCCGGTATTTTTCAGACCGGCCAGTAAATCGCTCTGCTCTCCCTGGAGGTTAAGATTGGCCAGGCAGTGGGCCTCTCCCGATAGAATAGCTTCTTCTCCGACAAAGGCCAACACAACATCGGCCCGGCGGGCAGCTGCCACAGCCCTTGCTATACCCTGTGGGTTTTCTTCACGGGAATAGGTAAGTCCCGGTTCATAGATAATCGTATGAGTACCCCCGTATACTTCGCGTAAGGCCTCAAGGGGGGTAACAGTGGCGTCACTGTCCCCGTCAAATGCCCAGGTTCCCAGCTGATCATGACCGGCATCGGCCATAGGACCGGTCACAAGAATGGTTTTTATTTTTTTTGCATCGAGCGGAAGTACTCCGTCGTTCTTCAACAGCACGGCACTTTCTATAACGGTTTGTTTTGCAGCGTTTAGATGTTCCGGCGCATAAAAGGTTTCTTTATATTTCTCTGCGTTTTCCAGGTAGGGACTATCAAATAAACCCAGTTGAAATTTAACGCGCAGGATATTTCGCACCGCATCATCTATATTGCGCTCGCTAACCTTGCCTTCCTCCACCAATTCTTTCAAATGGGAAATGAAAGAAAAGGACATCATGTCCATATCCACTCCGGCATTAACGGATAAAGCGGCGGCCTCTTTGGCATCTTGCGCAAAACCATGAGCGATCATTTCTGTGGCCGAGCTCCAGTCAGATACCACAAATCCTTTGAAATGCCATTCGTCCCTGAGAATGTTTCTCAGCAGGAACGTGTTTCCGGTAGAGGGAACCCCGTCGTTATCGTTGAATGAGGTCATGAGGGTCAGGGCTCCTGCCTTAACGGCGGCCTCGAACGGAGGAAGGTATACGTTGCGCAGAAGCCGTTCGGAAAGAAAGGTGGAATTGTAATCCCGGCCTCCTTCGGCGGCTCCGTATCCCACAAAATGCTTTATACAGGCAGCCATGGAGGTGGGTTCGTCCGTATACGCTCCCTGGTACCCTCTTACAAGGGCGGCTCCCATAAGGGATGTCAGGTAGGTGTCTTCGCCAGAACCTTCTGCTATCCGGCCCCAACGGGGATCTCTGGCAATATCGAGCATAGGGGAAAAGGTCCATCGGACACCCACAGAAGTGGCTTCTATAGCAGCTATCCTTGCTCCCTGTTCTGCCAAAGCGGGATCAAAAGTGGCGGCCAGACCCAGCGGAATAGGAAAGACGGTCTTAAAGCCGTGTATGACGTCCCTGCCCACAAGCAAAGGAATGCCCAGCCTGGACTCTTCCACTGCGATTCGTTGGAACTCGTTGATTATCAGCGGATCTACCACATTTAATACAGATCCTGCCTGCCCCTCGCGAATGGCATCGGTCAGTCGGTCATCCATATTTGAGCTCGATAACTGGTTCATTTGCCCGATTTTCTCGTCGAGCGTCATTTTTGCCAGAAGATCCTCAATCTTTTTCTCAACAGCAGCCTCCGGCGCAGAGATTCCGTGATGGCACGAAACCGCCAGTACGGCCAATAAACATATAATGGATATCTTTTTCATTAACTATGAATCATTAAGCATTATTTTTTCTGAAAGACACGCACGTAGTCAATCTCGTATGTAGCGGGAAGGAATGTGGGATCCACGCCCTGCGCACCGCCCCAGTTTCCGCCCCAGGCCAGGTTCAGTTTCAGATAAAACGGTTTATAGAAAGGCCAGGAATCGTAAATGCCCTTTTTATCGTTCGTGAAAGTAAAGTAACGAACCCCGTCGATGTACCCGAATATATAGTCTTGGGTCCATTCAACGGCATACACATGAAATTCAGACTGGGCCGTGGCAACATATTTTTCGGCCGTTTTCTGTGTCCCAATGGAGTGATTATAGGCTTTACAATGTATAGATGAACTTACATAGTTAGGCCTGTAACCTACTTCTTCCATAATATCTATTTCGCCGTCATCGGGCCATGCGGTGAAATTTTTCGGCATCATCCAGAAAGCGGGCCAGGTGCCTTTTCCCACGGGAAGTTTCAGTCTGGCTTCAAAGTATCCGTAAGTCCAGCTTCGGGCCGTGTTCATCCTTACAGAAAGCACTTCGGTTCCCGACTGGCGGGCAATGATCTTCAGCGTGCCGCCGGAAACCTGCGCGCAGGTGTCTTTTCCCTCCACGGCCGGGATATAACGCTGGATTTCGTTGTTTCCCCAACCTCCGCCTCCTGTTTCAAACCACCACTCCGAGGCGTTGAGCCGGTCGAACTCGTCTCTCCATACCAATTTATAACCCTGCGGGGTGTTAACGGCCGGGTCGTTTACCGTTGCGGTATCTTCCGGGTTCAGGTGCTGCATGAGTTGAAGCTCTTTTTTATAATTTCCCGATCTGAAAGTGATCAGGGCGTTCCTGTCTTTGGCTGTGTTATTTGCCGTGGTGCTTACCGTAACGGTAGAGGATCCTTTGAGCCCGCCGGTGGGGGATACGTTGCACCATGTTTCAGAGGAAGATACGCCCCATTCGGCGTCTGATGTGACGGTCATAGTCTGCGATCCCTGCAGGTGGTCAAATATCAACTGCGAAACGGAAAGAGATATCTGCGGTTGGGCAGGCTCTTCCGGGCCATCCCCCTGCGTCCCGTTGCAAGCACAGGTAACCGTTCCAATGGCAAGGATTATTATAAAAAAGAGCTTTCTCATGTCTGATAATGCGTTTAGTTTACAGATCTCTGGAAACGGTAATGCCATGCAATGGCCCCGTTATCTGTGACAAGTTCCATCATGTAAGGAGTCATTTTGGAAATCCGGTAGACCGGATTGGCCAGTGTGGCGGCATTGGGGATATAGCTCACAAATGTATTGGCCGGCCAGGTAATGACCCCGTCTGCAAACTGGAACGTAGCGGTTTGTTTTTCCACCGGAGCCTGGTAGTCGTTGTTTGCAACGCCGTCCCACAATTCGGAATGGAATCCGCATTCCCAGTTACAATAAATGGTGCCGCCGGTTCCCGGATCGAATACATATGAACCGTCCGATGCAAAGGTAAGTATATCGTCATACAGTCCCTGTCCGGCTTTTTCATTTGGGCCTGCGCTCCACCAATCCAGACCGTTACCTCCGCTGGGACCGCACCCAAAGTGTCCCTGAACGGAAGGTTCCCAGGTCCATGCGCCGAGCATACCCTGCGCAAAATCGGAGGCAGAAAGTTCATCTCCTTCGAAGGAAGCGGGTACAAACAGGTAATGCCAGGTGATGCCTGCATCGTCAATGGCCAGTTCCAGCAGGTTTGCCGTAAGGTTCAATACCCTGAACCGCGGGGTTGTATAGGCGTTCGAATTGGGTACATAGCCTACGATGGTCTGGGTGGGGAATTCCAGGTACATAACGCCTCCTTCTGTAGACAGATTCCAAGTGGCAGTCTGTTTTTCAAGCGGGACCTGGTAGTCATTCCCGTCATTCGGATTAAGGTCCGCACGCACACCGCTGTCTTTGTTGACATAGACGGTTCCGCCTGCTCCGGGATCCATGGTATATGTACCGTCGGCGGCAAAAGTAAGGATATCGTCATACAGGCCGCAGTTGTTCTTTTCCAGGGCATTCGCGCTCCACCAGTTCAGCCCTTCCGTGCCGGGTTCTCCGCATCCCAGATGTCCTTTGGCCATATAGTGCCATTTCCAGGTTTTGGATGTGCCTCCGGTCAGTTTATCGGCGTCGGAAAGCGAAGCGTTCGGATCCATGGGCACAAAACGGTAATGCCATGCAATACCTCCATTGTCCACCACCAATTCCATGGCCGAGGCCGTGAGAGAAATCACCCTGTAGGTGGGGTTGGTCAGTGCTTCCGGGTTGGGAATATACCCCACATGAGTTCCGGCGGGGAAAATAAGATACAGATTGTCACCGTCTTTTTCAAAAGTAAAGGTACTGTTGATCACAGAAGCCGGGGCTACGTAATCGCCTGATTCCGGTTTATATGAAGTTTCGTATCCCGAATCGGCGTTCACATAGATCATTCCGTCCACCGGATCAAATTTGTAAGTTCCGTTCGAATAGAAGGTAAGCTGGTCGTCATACATGCTAAATCCGGCTTTTTCGTTGGGGTTTGCACTCCACCAGTCAAGCCCGTTGCTTCCGGAAGGTCCGCAACCAAGATGTCCCTTGGTGGCCGCATCCATTACCCATGTTTTTTCTGTTCCTCCGGTAATGAAGCGCAGGTCGTCGGTGGGATCGTAGGGAGCTATATAATCGAATTCCACAACGAATTCCACAATCTTTGAACCGTCCGAGATGCCATGAGAATTAAGAGCTTTTACTTCCACCTGATAGGTCCCTGCCTTTTTATAGGTTTTGGTTACCTGGCTTTTTGTAATATATTCCGTGCCGTTAAATATGAATATGGGGGTAGTCCCCAGGGGTGCCGTATATTCAAAATCAACAGTGGTGAGAAAATGTTCATCATACGTGATATTCACCGACACTTCAATGTCGGCTGCCTTGGGAATCAGGCTTTTGTCCGGTTTCAGGTATTCGGCCTGAGTACAGGCGAATAACAGAGGCAAGACAAAAACCCAGGCAAGTTTGTTTATTATCTTTTTCATAAATTCACACTTTAAGGATTAAGATCTTAATAGGGATTTTGAGTTAATGTCCCTGCACTCCTGTCTATCTCGGACTGGGGTATGGGCCAGTATTTCTTATTAGCAGACCAGTCGGTCGTGCGGTACAGGTGATTGGCACCGGTAAGTACAGAAGCTGCTTTTCCGGTACGCACCAGATCCCAGTAGCGTTTGCCTTCGCCTACAAATTCCAGGTGGCGTTCATCAATAATATTATCCAGTGTAGCTGCTACCGATGGAACCTGGGCCCGTGTCCGAATGGCGTTCAGATATGCCTCTGCGCTGCCAGCTCCGGCTCCACGAACAATCAGTTCGGCTGCATTCAACAATGTTTCGGCATAACGGTACACGCGTTGGTTGTTTCCGTAGTTCATATTTGGGTCTGCGGTATAACCGTGGTTTCCACCCTTCCTTCCTATGTATTTCAACAGAAAATAACCGGTATCCTGCCAGCGTGCAGTATAACTGGCGCCGGTCTCAGTGGCGTGTTTGGAAAAGTTGAGGATACCTCCGTCGCGACGGATATCGTTTTGGTCATACATTTCATAGGCCGAGGCGGCAACAGGACCGAAACCCCAGCCATCGCAGAAAGCATTTCCCACATAGCCCGGAATGCCTGTAAGCACCGGGTATACCGATCCGCCTGTTGCAATAGGTGCACTCCAGTCTCGTACGCCGCCTTCGGAAATGTAATTGATCTCCCAGATGGATTCGGGACCCCATTCGCCCGTTTCTTCCCATAAGCCGGCAAAATCGCTTACCAGTGAATACTGTCCGGAATCAATGATTTCTTTCATATACTGTAAGGCTTTACCATACCGCGATTCGTCGTTCTGGTAAAGAACCATTTCTGTGAACAGCATGTATGCCATGGCTTTGGTCACATGTCCTTCTTTCCCGTAGGCAGCCTTCATGGGCAACCCTCCGTTATTGATGGCATCTTCCAAAGTGGC
>Ga0265297_10005887_pt1 | contig 18271 bp, 18 predicted proteins | sample Munlanlwell13791_FD_192502 | JGI IMG/M metagenome (GOLD analysis project Ga0265297, IMG submission 192502) | Leachate microbial communities from a municipal landfill in Southern Ontario, Canada - Leachate well 137-91 | ecosystem: Engineered > Solid waste > Landfill > Unclassified | place...
CTTTCCTTGATTTGGTCGATGTCCAGTGTTCCGTATTCGGGTATGGTTGGTATTTTTTGTACACCTTGAGTGCGTAGTTGGTTAGCAAAAATATTCAATTGGTCTTGTTTAAAAACCGAAGCGTAGGCGTATCGGACAGCACCACCAAGATCTTCAATGTCAGGAGCAAGCGTCCCAAAACTGTCGTGGATAACCATAAAATTTTTTATTCCGATCTTCGCTGCGCTCGTCACTGCTATATGTAGGCACGCTGCATCGAGGCTGTGGACGAAGTTAGGGGCTATCCCGCTAATCATGTTGCGGCGCGCAATTTCAGTGTCGTTGCTTGCAGCCCAACGCATTGAAAGACGCTTATTGAAAATAGTACGACGAATAATGGTTGTGTTGCCACCAAACTTCAAGTAGCGCTGTTTAACCAAAAACCCTGTTGGCGTGGTCCACACAATTTCGTCTAAACCGCTATTCAAACAGGCTTCAGCGCACTTTTGGAGCCACCGCATTACTGATTTTGAGCGACCCAGATGTTTTTGAATCGCACGCCACAATGCGCTCCCAAGATAGCGAGATAACACACGACGTTGTTCCATTGGCATATTAAGTTTATTGTCGTCGTTGTATTCATTCAACCATTCAAGAACGTACGCGTTTGAACTAAATGCACTTAAGCCATACGGTGTGGTCATGACGCTGCGCTTAGCGGTCTTGCGATCAAGTTTTAAAGCTAAACAATCCATGGCGTTGGCGTCTCCGTTACCAGCACGCTCTTTAAGAATTGTTTTAAGCTCTTCCGCAACTTCGGCGTAAATATCGTGCAACACCGGATCGTTCGTACAATTGGTGGCAGCTCCAGTTAGTTCATCCCTGGACAGTAACGACAAAATTTGCAGACCGTTGTTAGAACCATCAATCTGTACTGGAATGTAAGTTATTGCTTTTAAGCCTTGCTGGGCTACATTTTTCCATTCAAAACAAAACGCAAGAAACTGAAACGGAGCGTCGGCATTCGTCCATTGTTTGTTAGTTAAAGGGTCAGTGCCACACGCAACAATCCAATCATTGTTGTCTTCGACCCATTTAAGGCGTTCGCTGAATACGTGTTTGTCCATTCCCCAGCAGTTCGCACCATGAATAGCCAGCCAGTTTTTTCCATTTTCGCTTCCAATAGGCTTTCCTTCGGCGAAGCGTAATACGCCACGAGCCATATCGCATCCTTGAGGACTAAGGAAGTTTTGTAATGCGTAGGTGCGCCCCCTGAAGTCAAGGTTGTACTGAAAAAAGATCGCTGGTTCTTTTGAAAACTTTTCTGCAAACTTGAGAATGGTTTGGATGCGAATAATATTAGAGCGTGCTGCAGCATTGTCTTCGTGCATCGTTCGAACCGCATCGCAGTATGCTCGCTTGGAAATATAGTTTGTGGCAATATCATCTGGCTTTGGCGGCTTGGTATGAATAATTGCGTCCTCAACACCCTCAAACTCCCATTGGTTGGCTACAACATGTTTTGCAACCTCCAAAACTTGTGTGTTAATCGCCCATCGTGTGTGCTGCAGCGTATTAAGCGCGTCGTACACTTTGGTAAAGTCATGCGGGAAATCCAACATTTCCATTGAGCGTTTATTTTTAACCAACGGAATAGCCGGCAGTTCGGCTGTCTCAAGGACATTAAAAAAGTCACTCCATTCTGGAGCTGGTTGAACGCGTGGCAAAAACACCGGGTTAAGATTTTCGTGCGTGTCGTGGAACTTGCGAAACCACTCAACAGCTTCGTCGGTAAAATCAAGAAAATTGCAGCGCGTCGTTCCTTTGCGCATTTTTTTCTCAATGTAGCGTGTGCGTATTAAACCGGTTGAGCGCATCACAATAGCTATTAAAGACAAGCCCATCCCAGCTCGCACCAATTCTGGAACTGGTTGGTTAAATTGAGCAAATCCGTTCTTGCGTGCGTATTTCACCGTCATGTTGGTGCGCATGGCAAGCGACGCGTTCTTTTGGATTTTGGTCCAAAAATAGCGATAAAGTTTTGGCTCAATCTTGCGGAGTAACCTCAAATTTCGTTCTGCTTCAAGCGTTCTACCGATCGCATTAGCTACTGTACTAACCTTCGGCATTCCTTCGTGGATCGCATTGATGCAGTGCGTTAGTGCAAGATGCGCTAGGTAGCGCGTGTTAAATTCTTGCATGATTTTATAAGTTGGGACAAGTTCTGGGCGTGGATGCTTAAAAACCTCGTCGATCGCCAGCGATGCTTTTATAACCAAATGTTTTAGGGCAAACTTTAAGTGTGGTGCTTGTGTTTCGGCTTTTAAAACATGCGAACAGGCTTTCCAGTAGCGTCTTTGGCCTAAAGTTGATCCTTCAAGATTAAGTTCGTTTTGGTCCATCGTGTTTAGTTTTTGGCGTTGAGGTTAAGGGAAAAAACCGAACAATTCAGATGTTTATGGTTGTCGATAAAAACTTCTACCGGTTGTAACCAACAGTTGTGGCGTTTCATATCGTGCTGCAATGTTTCGAGTTCGTCGTTCCTAATTTCGCGTACCGCACCGAGCACCATTCCTCCTGGAGCTAAAAAAACTATGTTGCTGTGAGAAGTACGATGCGCGTTCCACAGCCACACGTTGCGTTTGTCTCCAGGCTGGAACTCAGCGTGAACAAAGATTTTTGTGGTAGGCTGGATCATAAGCACACAAAGCCTGGACACGATCCCGTTTGAATGTTGGTTCGGTAGCGTATGTCGCTTCCGCAGTCCATCAACGATTGTTGGTTAACCTCAACAAAAGCGTCTCGAACACCAAGACCTTTTGGGGACGTAAACCTTAATGCCCAAGCGTTTTCAGCAAGAAAAACAGGAAACTTTTGAGAAAACCGAAAAAAACGCTTGCAATATGAATTTCGGTATGCTATTGCCTGTTGTTTAGTTTTGTTTGTTGGTTTCTGAGTTCGCATAATTCGTGGTTGTTGAGTGTGGATTCAGAGCCCCGAAAAACAAGGGGTTGGTTAAGAGTGGCGGTTGAGATCTTAGGAGCCGGGGGGTTCATTAGGATCTCAACCCAGTTGTTTTTACTTTTTTTTGGTTGGCATCATCTTTTTGGGTTCTATTTTCGGTTCTGGAGCTAATGCGTGGTCGCGCAAAATGTAAACCATGGATAAAACTTCTTCGCCGTATTTGCGAATTTTTTCAACCGCAATCATTTTGAGAGCACCTGCCACCGTATTGTAGGTTTGAAGTTCAGATGCAAGATGCTCGCTAAGATGCAGCATATCGTTTGCAACACTTGGATTGGTTGCACGTAGCGTTTCGTACAAATGCCCAGACGCGATAATCAGAAGATCGACGACGTCGTTAAATTCGCCAGCTTTCAATGTAGGAAGGAAGGCTAGACTTGGTTTTGGTGTTGGTATTTCGATCATATGGTTGTTGTTGTTAGTTGGTTCAAAATAAATAAAGTTCTAAAACGTTGCTTGGGATTCGTTTCGAAACATATTTAAATGTAGCGGGATCATTTTTTGTGGTACCTAAAAAATACAAAAAACAGTGCGCTGCTTGAAAAACAACTTTGTCGCCAAAATATTTTTTTAGTAACGCTAAAAAAAGAGCCGCATAAAAACTGTCGTTGCTGTTTTTTAAAATAAGAAAAACAACACTATCAAAGTTTTTGAAATGAATGTTGGAAAATTCAGTAAAAGGAACACAAAAATCGTAGTAATTGCTGAAACTTAAATTCATAGCATCAAAACAATTATCATTGAGAGTGTGAAAAGCTTTTAAACTCTTCTCAAATTGTTCTGAACTTAAAATAAGCTCCAGTTGCAGCTCTTGTTTATGGGTAACTAAAATATAAGACTTGTGTTGTTTAAACAATCGACTCAATGTCAATATATTTAAATACATACTTAATATGTGTTTTTTTAAACAACCTATCAATCCAAGAGCACAATTCAGTGGTTGTGGAAGCTTTGCTTGCATATTTTTTAGAGTTCCTCGTCAATTACGACGTTGGTTGGTTGGTTAGTTGTTTGGTTGGTTGGTTGTGGATTAAACGTGATCGCATCGTACATCTCGCGTTGTGGATGGTAATTGGTAAGAAAACCTAAATATTGGACGTCAAGCACAGTAAGGTAGCGACTATTGTCCCTCTTAAGCTGTGTGGCTATGTCCCTAAAACCATCCACAAGCTCCCCTACAATGGTCGCTACCGGGAGTGAAAGATTGCACATTGTGCGATCGGTCTCCCAAATTTTTAAAGCTCGTTCTCCAAAATCAGCGGTCTCATTAAGAACGCTTAAAATCGTCGTACGCTCCTGCCTAAACGGATCTATGAACCGAAGCATGAACTTGATGCACAACATCAACTCGGCGGCTCTGTATGAGTCCGTAAGTACCTTGCTGAGTGGTTTGCGATTAAGAACACGCATCTGTTCATCGATCCGTGGCAGTCGGACATCTGCACGTATACTTGTTTCCGGCGTACTTGTGAAAAGCGGCCGAAAAGTCAAATTGCTAATAAACTGGTTGGTGAAAATGTCGTGGGTAACCAACAACTTTTTTTCGACAGTGTATTTTGGTCGTTCGATCGTGGCGTTGGTCGAGATGTTCGGTGTTGCACCAGCGATGGAAACAATTCCGATAACAATACAAGCAACGATCGTCGTTAGATTGAGGCAGCGTAAAGCTTTTTGTGTGCGTTGGTTGAGTTCTTCAGCGGCGGTGTGCAGTGGGGTGTTGCGCATACTTTTCCGGGGGGTTGTTGAAACAAAACTAGTGCTTAAAAGTATTCCTTAAGGCTACATTTTTTTGTGCAATGTCGTCAAGTGTTTTTTTACATAAAATGAAAATATTTTAATATTATTTTTGTTGGCTTTATTGCAATAAAAAACAGGGATATGGTATTGTTGTACAACACTTTAGTTTAATTTTCCTTGCGGTACTGTCGAAGGATAGCATTGAACTTTTTAGTTGGTTTAAAGGTCCACATTGTGTTGTGATTAGTGCAATGAATAACTTCAACAAAATCTCCATTATCTAGTCGTTCCAGATGCCACATTCGGGCAAGAGTTTGGAGTTGGGTGGATACGAGTTTTTTAATTTCGTTAGCTGCCTCAAGGTTTTCACCCGAGACGCGTCCCGTTTCGTGGTTGGGTTGCAAGTCCGCCATGTCGCTAAGCTCGATAGTAACCTCATCATTGGTGGCTAGCGCGGTTTTGAGCAACACGTAGTCGCACACTGCGCGATTCAGGCTACTAATGGTTTCGCGCTCGGTTTGGCGCATGTGTTTGAGTTGTTGGTGTTGGTTTTTCATGGCGTATTTTTTTTGTTTAAGGTTTTTGGGTTTTGTGTTGAGGGTTCGAAAATCCGTTCTTTTTGCGCCAGCTTACGAACGACGCTACGCTGAAACCAAGGTTTTTTGCTGCCGCTACAATCGATTGTCGTTGTTCAACCACCAAACGTTGGGCTTCAATAAATTTTTCTTCTGGAATGCGTGGACGACCAAACGGGATTCCGGTACTGGTTCCGTTAATCATCGCGTTTTGGACACCAGCCACGACGCGTTGCCGTATAAGTTCGCGCTCAAACTCCGCGATGCTAGCCATAAAATTAAAGAACAGCTTGCCTTGGATGGTGGTTGTGTCGATCGTTTCGGTTAAGGACACAAAATGTATGTTGCGCTCTCCAAGCGAGCTGACAATGTTGTGGAGGGCAAGCAGGTTGCGTCCTAGCCGATCGAGCTTCCAAACAACCAGTGTGTCGCCTGACGCGAGCTTAAGCAGCAATTTTTCCAGCTGCGGTTTGGTTGTTTCGGCTCCACTAACGCTTTCAACGACGATTTCAGTACAGCCGCGAGCTTCGAGGGCCCGTGTTTGCATTTCGAGGTTCTGTTCAAGCGTGCTGACTCGAGCGTATCCATATGTTTTTGGTTCCATCTTTTTTTGTGACTAATGTTTTTGGTTTAATGTTAACAAAATAGTAATAACTAAAAGTTGTCAATAGTTTTTATTATGTTTTTGTTAAGTGGTGATTTTGTGCCCAAAAATGGTGAAAACTGCTAACCCGCACCAATCCTACAATCTCCCCCTATGTACCCATAAGACATATATAACCATATATTTCTTATATATATTATATATATTATTATATGTGGTTAATATATGCTGGTACTCATTGATATACTAATTACCCTCTATAGGCCTATAGAGGAACCTACCTTCGGTATATTGTAATAATTACAATGAGGGCTGAGCCTATAGAGCTCAAGCCCTCTAGTAGGTTAAGTCTATATATCTCCTGTAGTTCGAGCGCGTGAGCGAATGTGAGCGCGCGGTACAAACGATATATCGCCCATCATTGTGTCGATATTCACTTCTCCATAGCCCCGCTCTCAAGACACACACCGGAACAGCCTGAGCTCTGGCGGCTCGGCTGCCGGTGTATCGAGCGGCTTCGTAGAAGTTGTGGATATGCCAATAAGGGCGCTCGGCTCTGTTTCGCTTCTCGTCGTTCGTTTCACTCCGCGTTGCTTCGTTCACCTCACTTTGTTTCGCTTAGCCGAGCTTACGCCTGATGAACGCCAATAACCCAACCCGTACCGCTCTTCCCCATCAACCTTTTGTTGTTTGTTGGTTACCCTGCCTTTGTCGTTATGATATCTTTTCCCGCGCCGACTCCACGCCGCCACACCGACCTTTCGGCCAACCCCACGACCTTCAAGAATGCCTCTAGAATTGCGTAGGATCGATTCAATAGGTCTGGTCCTTATAAGTTATTGGTTTCGACACATGAATCGCTCCTAGGCCTATTTAAACGCGTTTTAGAGGTATTCAGTTATCCAGGCGTTGCTATTGCTAGGATCAACGTTAACCTTACTCATTGCCGCAACCCTAACCAAACGACTACGCATGGCTTGTGACGACACTCAGCACTTGAAGTTACGGTAGGGCCTAAAAATGAAAGCCGGTAGGGCCAAAAACGCAGATGACGATTTTTCGTGTTTCTAGGATTAATGCGGCTCCAAGGCGCACAACCAAGTCCAACCAGACATAATGTTATAACTAATTCCCTGTTGCCAAGCTAAGCATAGCTACAAAAGCCATAAACCAGGCTAATCTAAACTAAGACGTAACAAAAAACTAAAGTATTTTGGCATACCTAAAACCGTACGGTGTCTAGCCAAACTTTCATGCTAAAAAGTAGTTTGTTGTTATGCCAGATTTCTGGGATGACGAAAAAGTGGTACCGCTCTTGCCATTTTTGCAGGAATTTTGGCGTGTAACGCACCCCCGCATGGGGGGAATCGCTGTTGCGCTCTTTAGGAGAGACCGGAAGAAATTTTGTTGAAAATTTAGGAACCAGAAGAAATTTTTGTTGAACTAATTGAGAGTAGGCATAACTTTTTTTGGAGTGTTGGCATTAAATGGTGCACACTACCCACACCACAATAGCAACCATCACCACAACACCGCTACAAGCACCAAGTATCAACATCACTTCATCGTCACTGAAGCTTGGTTTTTGGTTCCATCTTCCCTGCTTACATTCAATCATCATGGTTCGTTTTTGTTTGTCGTTCATCACTCCTAGGTTGAACACAACACCAAACTCCTGTCAAACTTTTTTTATTCTATCCAAAGAGCAATCCCCTTTTTTTTGAGGTTACTCTTCATCCCATCCATTGTCTGGACCTGGAGCTTGGTACGCATCCCGGAAACGTCGCAGCGCGTCGATCATCGTTCGCACATCCACAACAGTGTCGGGTTGCCTTACTTATGGGTTCCACGCCCAATTGTGAGCAGCGTAAACCTTGTCGGCGAGCCAGCGAAGCGCGTGAGCCGTGTTGTACACCATACGTCCGACGTACCACCCAAACACCATACCACTTGTGGTTAACCCAACAAGTACGTATTTTCTGAAGCGACCAGCGGGAGCCATTGCTGGGTTCCACGTTAAGCATCGCGGTAAACTTTCAACATTGTTCATAAAAATCTCTCTTTTTGTTCGCTCACGCTGTTCGCTCGTGAACCTCTGTCAACCAATGAGCGCCATCGTTGTTCCCGCATCGCACATCTGTCGTGATGGTTCACACAGAAGCGGTTTGGAACACATCAATTTTGAGGTTAATCAAAAATAATCGTTCCACGATACCTACAATCGATTTTATTTGGTTGGTCCTTATAAGTTTATGGGTTACCACTATTGAATCGCTCCTAGGCCTATTTAAACGCGTTTTAGAGGCATCTACGTCTCACCGTCATGGTTTATGTTTTGGTGTTTGGCATTTTTCCTACACGTGAGCGCGGTTGTAATATACGCGCGCGCATTAAACCCTACCTGCTTAGGTCCACCTAATACTGGATTTTTTTTTAGGGGTTCTGAAAAAGATAGGGTAAATTCCGGAAAAGATTAAGGTAAGAATAGGGGAGTATGAGGGGAAAGGAAAGGAAAAGAAAAACCCAAAAAGGGAAAGAAAAAGAAGGGGACCTTTTTTTTAAATTAACAACTTATTAACTTGTTTTGTATTGGTTATTCACAAGTTGTTAACATTTTTTATTATTGACTTTTAGGTTTAGAATTTTTCTTTTTAGAAAATGCGTTTTGAAAAACCAGAATGGTTCAATTTTTATTCTCAACCCGATCAACAATATGTTGAAAAATTTCAACTTTGGTGCTCAATGTGTGGTGAGGTGTGGAAAGCTTTTGACCGTTCAAAAACTAAAATTTCTAGCCAATTACCTGGTCATCAGCTTCAAACTAGAGTGCTGCAAAATTTGGTTTTAGAAGAAAATGAATTATTAGCACACATTCCGTTTGGTGTTCTTAATTGCGCAGCACGCAACTATATAAAAGGACAGCAATCAAAAGATGTAAAAACAAACGATTCGGACGAATGTGTTTTTGTTAAAATTAATTTTTCAAAAGAATATTTTTTTGTTACAGAAGACTTCAAAATTTATATTAATGGTTTTGTTTTTAATTTAGACCAAACAAATATTGATAAAAGCCAGCAAGGATTGCCAGTATTTGGATTCGAAAAAACTTTTCAAATATGCAGCACCCTCAATGGTTTTCAGTATTGCATTTTAGAGCTCAACCAAACAGCACCAAAAATCAATTTTGGTTTGTGTTATTACCCGCTTTATGTTGAGGACAGTATTTGTTTGCAGACCAAAAAAAATCTACTTATTAAAAATCAACAAAAAGTTGTTCGTGAAGACGACATACCTTTTTAAAAAAACTTGTTGACACTGCCAGAATATTATGTTCGTGTTATCGCACGGTCGGGCAGACCGCAGTAGCCGCAAGGTTATTTTAGCGCGTGGATAGATTAGCTCCCTTTCGGGATATTTAAAATCAGCGAAGCGCGTACCACCCGATTTATCGGGAATCTTCGTCCTTCAGGGCGCGGAGGATGTCAATAAAAACAATTAAGTCTTAGCGAATAGCCAAAATCTTAGAAAACACGCCACACCAACCTTTCTGTACCACACACTAAGGTTGGTTTTTTGTTATCCTTAAAAACTATATTTAAATACGGCACAGTGCTGCCAACACTCTTAGTTTAATCCGAACGCAAGAACGTCGATAAGCAAACTGTTGAGTGCGGCAGCTGTCCAAACTTGTTTTTGGTTATTACCATCCGGCTCGTGGTGCCATACCTCGTGGAGCGAACGCGACCCTTCCGTGATAATGGCGGCGAGGTGCTTCGGAACCAGAATTGTCGTCCATGTAGTTGAGGCTCCACTCTTCGAGGGCCACTCCAAGAGGTCGGTACAAACCTTCTGGAACTTGGACAGGTGTTTCTGGTCTTGGTGTGTACCCGAAATCGATAGGAAGGTTAAATGTTTGTTCTGGCCAGACGGTTTTTTCTTCAAACCTTGGTTGTTCAAGGATGCGTTTGATGTCTTCATACACTTCATTAATAGTCGGCACAGTATCTTCAATCTTAAAGATTGTTTTTAAACCAAATACTTTAATAGTCTCAACGAACGCAGTACAAAATGAATACAATTCGGTTGCCGAAAACTCTTCGACGTTGCGCAACCACCGTTCGGTTTTAAACCTAGATGGACCATTAAAATATTGGATATCACCGGCGGTCACCTTCCAGTGTCGGCACCATTTGTTGTACGCCTCCTGTTGTCTCCATTTTTGCACCTTAAAGGTGTAAGGACGTATTTTAGATTCGATCTCTTTTGCTATTTGAAAAGCAGTCTTGACCACCCTACCATTGGGTGGAGTAGTATTTGTGTTGTTGTCCATAAAATTACCGTTCAACCTCAAACTTGCGCACCACTACACCTGCATCGCGCATCAGAACCTCAACTAGCGAATCGTTGTTGTAGTTATCGCCAAAAATGATTGAGGTTACGCCAGCAGCCGCCAGCAGTTTAGCGCAATGAATGCACGGATAGTGTGAGATGTACGCTGTTGCTCCAAGCACGCTAACGCCGCGTTTAGCAGCATCAGCCACCGCATTTTGTTCTGCGTGCACCGTTGCTTGTTCGTGGTTGTCCCTTACAATCGAGGTGTGCGGTGCTCCTGCAATAAAACCGTTGTATCCCATCGCTACAATGCGATTGTTAACAACCAACACGCAACCAACCTGGAGTCTTTCACACACCGATCGCGTGGCCGCCAGTCGAGCTGTGCGCATAAAATACTGATCCCAGGTTGGACGATCCATAATAATTTTTGAGGTTAATATTTAAATAGTACTCGTCAAGCTTTTTTTGGTTACGCACGATTCGCACACACAGTTATGGTGGTGTCCAAAGACATCAAACCAGTTAGATTCGAATTGCGGTGACTCAAAGTTGTGTTGGTTCAAAATAAAAGTATTGCCACGCTGTGCGTATTCTTTGTACCTATTCGAACGATATTTACCGCACTCACTACGGCGAGCCGGTTTTTGTATTTGAATATTCATGGTGGTTGAATGTGAAGTTTTAAATCGGACATCCTTGTCCATTTCTCCTTCCTTGGATTTAATAAGCCTAAGCGTCGAGCATCAGTTCTTTTAGTTTAGCGAACGTTTCGTTGACGAACCGCGAAGCACGGGATACGGGTTTGGCTACTACTGCCATCGCGTGAGCTAACAAGGATTGTATTTTTTCTTTGAGTGTTTGCATAATTGGTTTTGTTTGTTGAGTTGTTGCGGGAGTCGCTAGTTACGCGGCTCCAAATTTGCTTGAATCCCCAAAACACGTTTGGTTACTTTTTGTGTGGTTACCAAACGCTTGGTGTTTTAGAAAATCCTTTTCGAATTCTCTCCAGGCACGATCCTTGGAAGCTTTGTCTGCATCGATTGCATAGAACTCATTCAAAGACTGAATAGCCATAGCCAGTGCGTCCAATACGTCATCGTGATGCAAGCAACCACGGTCTCGCGTGATCCGCGAAAGTTGAAAGAACAAACTGTAGCTTGTTTGTTGGTTATCATCACCCAATATATAGCTTGCTAAATCCTTTTTGATAAGGCTTTTGTCTACAACAAGCTTGTGTCTATTAAGGAGTGGCTCAAGAGTGTCAATAATGCGCTTTTCTTTTTGAGTGAAGTTTCGCGCTTCTTCCAGACGAGCCTTTACATTGTGTTTACGCAACACCGGTTCGAAGATCCTTGAGAACATGCCATCACCAAAGTTAGATTCGATAACGATTTTTGTTACCGAATACTTTTCGGCTATCCTGGCTAGTTTTTCCAGTGTTTCGTTTTCGTATCCACCTGACAATGAACCAGCGTCAAGAAGCCAAGCGAATCCATTAAGGGTCTTACAAACTGCATAACCCGTAGCGTCGGCACCACGCCCAGACGGGTCTATAGCCATAACGCTTGCGGTGTACGGAAGCTTTTGCCCTTCTGTTGACTCATAACTATAGAATCGGTCGCCTTTTAGACCAACACTAGGAAGGTCGTGCTCAAGTTGATATCGTGGATCGTTCGACCAAAAGATCTTTTCAGGAGCCACTTCGGTACTAGCGTCGTACACAATGAGATCTGAAAGTTTAAGCGGGAACTTGTTTTCATCAGATAATGAAGTGTCAAGTAGGAACTGTAACGCGAACGTTGACTTACCTAATGACATTTCTCGTTCAACAAATTCAGCTTCGTTGAAACGCATTGGATCCAAACTATCACCAGGCTTACCTCCATTTTGAAGTAAACCTTCAACAAACAAATTGTTTAGGTTACCAACAGTTGGTGGTATACGTGCAGGGTACTTTACGATAGTGTAACCACGTTCTTCTAGGGTACGATAAATCGAGTACTCTGTTTGAGGAGTCCCCAGAAAGATCACACGCGCTGTTCCTACGGGTTTTAGGATTGAGTCAAACTCTTTAATGGCTTCACTCAGTTTGTCGCGCATATCCTGCGTCAGACTGTTTTTTTGAACCTCAACGTCGTCGGCAATGATAATATCGGCTCGATAACCTGTAATTTGACCAGTTATACCAGCGCTCCTAACACTAGCAGATTGTGATGCATTTGCGGGTCCTACATCGAACTCAGATCGGCTGCTTCGCTGGTTTAGTCGAGGACGCAGGGCCATTAGCTCTGGAATTTCGTTCAATAAACGCAACGTAAAAGTCGTGAAAGCGTCCGCACGATTCTTGGACGCCGACACAACAAGAATATTAGAATTTGGATTTATGAGCAGTTGTTGAATAACAAATGCTGAGGTTAAATACGATTTGCCTGCACCACGAAACGCCTGTAACACCATTCGCTTTTCGCCATATTGTAGGCTGTTGCAAATGGCATACTGTAACGGAGTTGGATTAGGTAGACGAAGATGACGCCAGATCAAAAAAACTAAATTCCTTAAATCGTGCAATGGGTTTTTAGTATTTTTTTGTTGGTTACTCATAATTTAGACTTCCTCGCAAAACGGTAGCGACGTCATTAGTTTTCCAAAATTTTGGTTAAATTCTGGCATATTCCCAATGCTGTTATCCTTTAAAAACTGACGAGCCACCCCAAGATCTCCTGCGGTGGCCTGTCCAGATTGTATTTTCCGTAGCAAACACTCGATAAGAGCGCTATCCAAATCATACAATAATGCTTCTTTTGTTTTCATTACTTTGTTTTTGGATATTTATCTTTAACGGTTTTAATGGCGTCAAACCACGTCTTAAACAAACCTTTATCGGTTCCGTCAGTGCGTGTCTTTTCGATATAGTGCCACATCATATCTAATTGTTCTTCAATAGAAGGATATGCTTGTTTTCGTTGAGAAAAATACGCTGTTCTTTTTTCTTCTAATTCAAATGCTATTTCGGCTGCGTCAATTTCCTGGTCTGTTGGTTGCCGTAGCTGTTTATTTTTCCAAATCAATTGGTATGAATTGCATACTCCTTTTTCTGAATCGCAATCAATGATTGTTTCAAAATCCACTCTTGGAATTAAATTAAAACCGTTGTTTTTGCCGTATTGTATTAAGACTGAAGCTATATTTTTTTTGTTTTTCATATTTTAAAATTAAGAACTTGGCCCTAAATATTGAGCACCGAACACAGTGCGGTTATTGTAGTTTAAAGTCCATCCAGATGAACCAACATAATGGCCAGCCCATGCGTAGTCGGACGATCCATTAAAGGTTTGAATGGTTGCACAAAAACCACAACCGTAAGAACTAGACACAACATAGACAGTAGAAACCGCAACTTCTGTAGTATTTAAATATATCAAGCAATCAGATAAACCGGTGTTTGTTGAAGAATAAAAACGCGTGTTCAACCATAATAGATACCGACCTGCTAAATTCGGAGTGAATTTTCCATCGCTTGTGTTGTACCACGTTCCATAATTTTCGAAAACATTAACGGCTTTGAAAGTTTGGACAGAACCAGAAGTTACCGACGTGTCGCTACTTAAACCGCCTTGAAACCCTTTTACAACAACTCCACTACCACTGGCTGCAGCCCATTTTAATCCAGAAGATTGTGAACTATCGGCTGTTAAAACATAATTATTAGTTCCAACCGCCAAACGAATATTGTTTGTACCATCAAAAACTATTACATCACCCTTGGTAGTTAAAGGACTCAGGGCGTCGAACGCCGCAGTTTTCGTACTAGCTCCAGTACCGCCATCCGCAATAGCAAGGTCGGTAATTCCACTAATACTTCCGCCGCTAATCGAAACGTTGCTTGAAGCTTGAGTTGCTATTGAACCTAAGCCTAAAGCTGTCCTTGCGTCCGCTGCAGTTGTGCTACCAGTACCGCCATCTACAATTGCTAATGGAGCAGTAAGACTATGAATGGTTGAGTTGCTAAGAGATAGGTTGTTTGCGCTTAAATTGTCGAGGCTAATTGATATCGAAACACCACTAATCGATCCGCCAGTTATAGCAACGTTATTGGCGTTTTGTGTAGCCATACTGCCTAAACCAAGATTGGTTCTGGCGTCTGCTGCTGTTGTGGCATTAGTGCCACCTCGCGAAATAGGAACAAGTGAGCCACCGGTGCCAATTTGAGCTTCAAGGGAAGTAATGCGAGCATCAAACCCATTGACGACGATTTCCAGTGCATCAAAAGCCGCATCTAGTGCTGCAACGTCACCTTCGACAACCGCGATTGCGTTATTAACCGTAGTCTCAAATGTCGCAATTTCGCCGTTAACTGTGGATTCGAAAGTACTGATTGCAGAGTTGACTGAAGTTTGGAATGCTGAAAAATCAGCTTCATATTCAGTAACAAAGTCGCTAAAGTCGTCGTGAAGCTCTTGGTTTTGGTAGCAATTCTGCAACATTGCACTATTTAGAGAATTAGCATCCAAATACGAACCGTCAGCAAATGTCACTTCAAGTTGGTCATCCTCCAGTGGTGTAACTCGTTCCACCAGAACTGCAATACCCGAAGCCGCAGGAGTGGTGAGCGTAATTTTGTTGGTTGTTGAATTAATGGTGTAGTCAGTACCGTTCACCTGAAGAACTCCGTCGACTTTCACTACTATATTGGATTCGCTGAGCCAGTTACCAACAATACTGAATTCGCTACCTCCGGTTGTGTACGTTGCGCGTGAATAGTAAGTCATGCTTTTTGTTTCCTAATTTTTAAATAGTTTTGTTGGTGCACGCTGGCCTCAATAGCTCTACCTTGGCGAGCAGCTTTCCATTTTTGTTTGTAGGTTTTTCCGTGAGTACCCCAACGATACCCTCCGCTAACTTGGTGGACTGGCATAAAATTTTTAGGTTAATCTTTTAATTTAAATACTTGCATTTAAGTTTGGGAGCACCTACCTTAAGGCGCCCCCTTTATTTTTTACTGCATTTTGCTTATAAACTTCCGTACCTCGTTTGTGTTTGTTTTTCCTTTTTTGAGGTCGGTTTTAAGTTTTTTTAGACTACTTAGATTTTGTCGTGTCTCTTGTGGCAGTTCGCGTTGCAGTTGTTGTCTTGCTGCATCCCTATATTTGCTGATCACGGAACGTATTTTTTGTTCGCGTGGAGCCATAATCGTACTGTTTCCTGTTTCGGTTTTCTCAGCACTTAGTTTTCTGTATTCAGACGACCGCAGCAACGTTGCTAGCTCTTGCCTTAGGGTACGACCGCTAATTCGTACGGTTCCAACCAGCTCTTGGTAACGACCATACGCCGATTGATCTCCGATACGAATACGCCTTAAGTCTACGCCGCCAGCCCCACCAAGATAGTATCCCGGTTTGCCAACGGTAGCACCAATGCTAGCGAGTTCGTCCATAATGGAGTCGTTTGCGTGTTTGCTGCGAGCAACAATGGTTGTGGTTTTCTCTAACCAACCACCGGTGCGTGGCTGCACAGGATCGCCAAGCGCGTTAAAACGACGATCAATGATATGCCCGAACACTTGTTCACCATACGGTATTCTGTCTATCCAGGCGTCGACTATCGTGCGAACATCCTTCATCGGGTCATTTTGGTTTTGTTCGACCACAGTTTTGATGCTCTTGAAGATGCCAGGGATGAGCGGTGTAGCTAAGTTTTTGGTAAACGCATTGAACCTGCCTTCGTTTGGTGCGCTCAACAATTCAACGAACTGGCTCATGCCTTTGAGGTACGACTTGGAACCGATGTTCCACGCAAACGCCATAATCAAGCTGGCTGTTGCACGGTGTAGATCGCTCGACTCGTGACCGTTATTCCAGTGTTCGGTTATGTCAGCAATCAACCCGATTGGTGTTGATAATGGATCAAACCGCAGGTATGAATGCCACGTATCGCCGATCTTGAAACTGTACGGTTGCCATCCAGTGCGCATTAATATTTCACGTTCACGTGGATTTGATGGTCCATGCCCTGTAATCGTTCCGTTACTTGCAAGAGCCACAACCGTTGGCATCATCAGCGTTGATTGAGCCATACGACCACGTGCCATTGCTCTGCGTTCTGGATTAGCGTGCGTAAGTTCACCAAGCATTACATCGTACACCTGTCCAAGAAGTGGAGTGTTTTTAAACGCGTCCTTGAATATATTTATTGGTGTTTTGTAAAACGGAACCACCAAATCTAATACAGGAATGCTTTCAATAAGTTTGCCAATACGGCTTTGTAAGCCGCTAGGATCGAGAGGCGTTTGGAAGGTTATTTCTTGTCCGTATTTTTTGGCTCGTTCAATCGCATCTACGGTTTCAACAGTCATGTCTCGTGTAGCCATTTCTTCTGCATAGCGTACCGCAAACTTGTAGCGTTGAGAACGATCAGTGATGCCGCGAATAGTAGCTTCCTCGAATCCAGCCTTCATGGTGTTTTCGAACGACCACATTCTTCCTCGTGCATCGATCGCAACGGACATTTGTTGACCAACCCATTGGTTAAGTTCGAAACCCTTTAGGCCTGCAGCCTCTCCTTTAACCATAAAATCAGCGTAAAGATAACTGCGAACACCGGTTTGTTTAACGAACTCGTCGGTTGCTGCCAATGCTTGAAACGGAACGTTCATAGCTTTAGAGGCGTAGTACGATGCGTCACCAAAAGCGCCTTCAGCGAACGAAGAACGTTTAATACCAAACGCGTGAGGCTTGTCCATGAACGACGTCGATTCTAGGATTGGACCGTGCTTGAACGCCTGCCACGCAAGCTTAGAAGCTTCCAACATTGAGTAGGTTGCTCCTCGAGCCATACGCATAGCTCCCTTTAAGTCTCCGCCAAGCCCACGTTGAGCAATAACCATAGCTTGTTTGAGGCCGCCACCCACAACGTTTGTGAGTTGAGTTGGAACTTGGTACAGAAGTGATGAGCGCCAGTATTTTTTAAACGCACCATAGTAATGTTTCCACATGTTTGCTGGAACCTCAGTGAGTGCTGTATTGATGAGTTTAGCGGCGTCGCTTGGGTCGGCTACCGCCTGGATGTCGGATAACAACACTCTCAGGTCGTCGTCGCTCAGCTTCAGTAACGCACTAGTTTTTGAGGTTAAACTTGCCTCGAATTCTGCGTCTGTTTTAGCACGAAGCTCGTTTTCGATTGTATCTTTTGCTTTGCGAGCCGCTTCATCCAACGCAGCCAATTGTTGGTTGTACAGCTCATCTGCATCGAGCATCTGTTTGGTTGAAGCTCCTTCTGTCCATTTTCCTTCTTGCTTGAGGCGTTCGATGGTGCGCTTTTGCAGAGCTTCGCGTTCCGACTGCATTGCGCGTTGTTCGCTCATCGTAAAGAAGCGTTGTTTTTGCGCCTTGTTAGCTTGCAACGCCATACCAGAGTAGGACTTAATCTTTTTTGCCTCTCCCATAGTCCTGAGATAACGTCCAATAACTCCATCAATTTGGTTACGATTCCAAACAGGGAAGTTTTTGAGCGGACCAGGATTGAGCCACGTGTCAATGTGGTTTTGCAACCCAAATGTTGCGCTGTTCATTATGTCGCCAGCAGCAATAACCGCCTTAACTTGATCTTCACCCGCAGTCGCCAGACCACGCAAAATGCTTTGTACTTCTTCTGGTGTGTCGGACATACGCTCAACTATGTCGGCAGCCATTGCGCGACCTTCGGTTTTAAGAGCGTCGTACGAACGTGTTTTAAATCTTTTTTCTATTGTACGTCCAGCGGCCTCAAGAATGCTTTTAAAATCTTCAGGTTTGTCGCCAAACGTTGAAAAGTTAATCGATGTGGGCAATTCGCCTTTTTTGTCGAACGCCTCAATAAACTCAGATGCAAGCTTGTTGTCTTGCTTGGCGGTGTTTTTTAGATCATCTTTGACTTGCTGGACAGCTTTAACATCGTTCACCGAGAACGGTTGTGCGGCGTCAGGCTCAAGATTTGAGGTTACCGCCTTTTCGTTTTCAGTGGCAGCCTTAAATTCGGTTTC
>Ga0265297_10005888_pt1 | contig 18270 bp, 17 predicted proteins | sample Munlanlwell13791_FD_192502 | JGI IMG/M metagenome (GOLD analysis project Ga0265297, IMG submission 192502) | Leachate microbial communities from a municipal landfill in Southern Ontario, Canada - Leachate well 137-91 | ecosystem: Engineered > Solid waste > Landfill > Unclassified | place...
CATTTTTATTTCCTTTTTCCAATAGATATTTTCTTTTCAGACTTTTTACGCTATTATCCTTATATGAAACCATCTGAAAGAAAAGGCCTCCGCACTTGGCTAGAAATAGATAAAAAAGCGATAGCTCATAACTATCAAGTTTTTAGAAGTTTGATAGGTAAAAAATGTAAATTGATGAGTGTAGTGAAATCAAATGCTTATGGTCATAGTCTTTCGGATTTTGCTAAAGAGCAAGAAAAAATCGGAGCAGATTATTTGGCAGTGGATTCAATAGTTGAAGGAATTGCTTTGAGAAAAGAGGGAATTAAGAAACCAATTCTCGTGCTTGGTTACACATTACCTGAAATGCTAGAAGAAGCGATTAAATATGATATTGAAATAACAATTTCAAATTTCGAGGCACTTAAAGAAATTAAAAAATTAAAAGACCAAGCTAAAAAAATTAAAATACACATAAAAGTAGATACTGGAATGAATAGACACGGATTTTTGTCTAGCGAAAAAGAAAAACTTTTGACTGAATTGAAAAAGTTGGACAATATCTCTATTGTCGGATTATTCACACATTTTGCAATGGCAAAAAATCCAGCTTTTCCACAGTATACAAAAAATCAGATTACAGAATTTGAAAAATGGTCGGAAGTTTTTAAAAAAAATGGTTGGAATCCGATAAGGCATGCATCAGCTACTTCAGGAGTGATTTTGTTTAAAGAGGCACATTTTGATATGGTTCGCATAGGTATCGGATTATATGGTATATGGCCTTCTAACGAGACCAAGGCCTTTGTAGAAGATAAAATTAAGCTTGCCCCAGTACTATCTTGGAAGGCCGTAATCGGTGAAATAAAGGCTATTAAAGCCGGTAGTCGTGTAGGATATGATTGTGTGGAGGAAGTAGCAAAAAATTCAAAAATAGCCATAATCCCAGTAGGTTATTGGCATGGTTTGCCACGCTCACTTTCGGGTATTGGAAAGGTAATTATCGGTGGAAAAGGGTGCAAAATTTTAGGTAGAGTTTGCATGGATATCATTATGGTGGATATTTCGGAAGTGAAAAATGCGGAAGTTGGAGATGAAATTATTTTGATAGGTAAGTCAGGAAAAGTACAAATTACAGCAGATGATATCTCTAAACTTATTGATTGTTCAACCTATGAACTTTTGACGAGAATAAATCCACTTATTAAAAGATTTTATATTTAACTGGGTTTTTTCTAATTTTCTGATAATATGTAACTTACATGAAAAATATCAGGAATTTTAGTATTATCGCTCATATAGATCACGGTAAATCTACTCTTGCTGACAGGATGCTTGAGATTACGCACACGATTGAAAAGCGCAAAATGCGCGAACAGGTTTTGGATAGTATGGATCTTGAAAGAGAGCGTGGAATTACTATTAAAATGCAACCCGTACGCATGAAGTGGACTTACGGAGGAGATAAATATATTTTAAATCTTATAGATACTCCTGGACATATTGATTTCTCATATGAGGTTTCAAGGGCTCTTAAGGCCGTGGAGGGCTCAATTTTGCTTGTAGATGCGACTCAAGGAGTTCAAGCTCAAACATTGACTACATTGAATATGGCACGTGAACAGGGACTAAAAATAATCCCGGTTATTAGCAAGATTGATTCTCCACTTGCTAGGATTGAGGATACAAAAAAGGAGATTGCAAAGCTTTTGGAAATTCAGGAAAGCGAGATATTAGAAGTTTCTGGAAAAACGGGGGAGGGTGTAGAAAATTTATTAAACGAGGTTATAAAGAGGGTTCCATCACCCACTTCAGAACTTTTGGATTCCAAAATTTTTCGATCTTTGGTTTTTGATTTTCAATATTCAAATCATAGGGGAGTTATTGTCTATGTAAGAGTATTTAATGGAGAAGTTCGTAAAAATACTCCACTGATTTTTAAAGTTGCAGGGGAAACTTTTAATGCGATTGAAGTTGGAATTTTTTCTCCGTCTGATGTGCAGATGGAGTCACTTTCAAGTGGAGAAATTGGTTATATTGTGACAGGGATTAAACAGCCAGGAATTGCATCTGTCGGAGATACAGTTTCTTTTGTAAAAGATCCTACACCAGCGCTTTCTGGCTACTTTACTCCGAGCCCCGTGGTCTGGGCTTCTGTTTATCCTGAGGGTCAAGATGATTTTGATGAATTAAAACAAGCTCTCGGACGCCTTAGGTTGTCCGACTCATCTTTTGCTTATGAAGAAGAATCATCGGGAACTCTCGGTAGGGGATTTCGATGCGGATTTCTTGGGATGCTTCATTTGGAAATTATTGTGGAACGACTAAGGAGAGAATTTAATTTACATCTTGTGGTTACGTTACCGAGCATTACTTATGAAATTGAATATAAAACTGGCAAAAAAGAAATAGTTTATTCACCATCACTTTTTCCAGATGATCACACTGTTTCAAAAATTTTTGAACCATGGGTTTCTGTAAAAATTATTACACCGAACCAATATATTGGAAGTATCATACAAAATCTTTTTGAACACGAAGCTAGTGTGGAAACGACAGAAACTTTTGGAGACAACAGAACATCTTTGACTATCAATATGCCTCTCCGTGAGCTTATGAGGAATTTTTTTAATGAATTGAAAAGCATTACTTCTGGATATGCATCTATTTCTTACACAATGACAGAACTGAAAGAAGCTGATGTCGTGCGTTTGGATATTTTAGTGGCAGATGAACCAGTGCAAGCTTTTGCTAGAGTGGTTTCGAGAAAACGGGCTCAAGAAGAGGCTGAGGCCCTGGTGGAGAAACTTCATTCTGTTCTTCCAAGACAAATGTTTAGTTTCAAAATTCAAGGAGTTGCCATGGGAAGAATCTTATCATCAAGGTCAATGTCTGCGATGCAGAAGGACGTTACAGACTATTTGTATGGAGGAGATATTACAAGAAAAATGAAACTACGAGAAAAACAAAAAAAAGGAAAGAAGAGAATGAAAGCTCGAGGCAAAGTAAACATACCTCAAGATGTATTTTTGAAGATGGTAAAAAGTGATTAATTTTTATTAAAAAATTGGTGCGTAGAGCAAAATCATACTCAAAATAAGAAGAGCTCCTACAACAACCCATATTCTCTTTATAGCTTTCTTTGTTTTTTTATCAAAAAGCATTGTGGTTTGATTAATGTTTTTATGAAATAATGTTACCATTAAATCCATGGATTTTCAACAGAAGAGAAAAATAAGAAATATTATGTATTCAAAGGTGATGTTGATCATTTTGCTTCTTTTGACATTTTTTTTATCCAAAGGTGCTTGGGGAATCTTTATAAAAGCTTTGAGCAGTAAAAATAGTTTAAAAGAAATAAAAAAAGAATATACTGATTTGGAGACGAGGAAACAAATACTTTCAGATGATATTGCCGAATTGAATACAGAGAAAGGAAAGGAAGAAGAAATACGAAGTAAATATAGTGTTGCGAAAAATGGCGAAGTAAATATAATAATTGTGGACAAAAACACAACGAGCACGAACGATCCAAGCAGTTCAAATAGCGATTTTTGGAGTAAGTTTTTAGAATGGTTTAAGTAATTTTGCGAGTGTAATATATCGGTAGTATGCGACCTTCCCAAGGTTGATAGGCGGGTTCGACTCCCGCCACTCGCACAAAAAGAAAGTTTTTGTTTTAATTGATTAATTTGTTGTGATATAATAAGAGCATGAAAAAAGTAATAATGTATTCAACTCCGTCCTGCCATTTTTGTAATATGGCAAAAGATTTTTTTGATGAAAACAAAATTAAATATACCGTTTATAACGTTTTGACTGATTTGGAAAAGAGAAAAGAAATGGTAGAAAAATCTGGGCAAATGGGAGTTCCCGTTATTTTGATTGATGGGGAAGTTGTAAAGGGATTTATTGAGGAAGAAATAAGAGAGAAGTTAGGAATGTAGGAGAAGGGTGGGGTCTCTCCCGCGACTAAAACTTTTTGCTTGTTCCCTCGGCACAAAAAGAAAAATTCCTTAAAAGATTATTTTAAGGAATTTTTCTTTTTGTGCCGAGGGGCGGGCTCGAACCGCCGACCACATCCTCTTCAGGGATATGCTCTACCAACTGAGCTACCTCGGCATTTTTTTTGGTATTTTATGCTCCTCTTTCCATGTTTAAGATATTACACTATTTAATATAACTTTTCCAGAGGTAGGATTATTTTAATAGATCGCTTATAGAAGATGGTATCTTTGAGGTGGTGTTTTTTACATTGCTAATACTATTTAATAATTCACTATAAGTGGACAATAAAGGCTGTATAAACCAATATGCTCCTATTGCAGAAACTATTATTAAGCCCCAATAAAAGACCCTAAAAATATTTCCCCAGATGGAGGCTCTTCTCATCTTTCTCAATATTTTATTATTCTCTTCAACTTTTTCTAAAATGCAGTTTAATTTATCATTATCCATGGGTATATTATAGCAGATATCTATAATGTGGTCACGGATATTTTCTTGCTAGAAAATTCCGCGGCCCCGCCTCGCGCTATCGCGCTCCGGCCGGCATAAATTTTAAAAGCATCATTCAAGATGCTTTTAAAATTTGTGCCCTTAGCAGGAATTGAACCTACATCCACTCCTTAGGACGGAGTTGTTCTATCCGTTGAACTATAAGGGCAATGCGGAGAGTTTAACACAGAAATGACTATAAGAAAACGCCCTCAAAAGGGCGTTTTCTTATTATTATATATTTATGTTGTCTTTATTTTTAATTTTGTTTGTCTATTTTTATCGAGTTTAGGTAATCTGATTACAAGCATTCCATTTTTGTTCAAAGCTTCTGCTTCATCCACGTCTATTTCTGTAGGCAGAATGACTGTTCTAGAAAAAGCTCCCCAATATAACTCTCTATGAAAGTAATCTTCATCTATCGTGTCATGATTTTCTTCTCTCTTGCCTTTGATAGTCACCATATCGCGAGCAATAGAAATATCTATATCCTCTGGTCTTACTCCAGCAACTATAGTTTTGAGAATTATGTCAGTTGGAGTTTGGTGCATATCTATTGCAAGCTCCCCCTCTTCTTCTTCCTGTTGCAGAATTCCTTTTTCTTCGTCATCATCTTTTTCATCTCCTTCTACCTCAAAGTCATCCTCGTCTTTTGATGAGCCTGTTAATTTTTGCCATAAAGACTTTTTATTTTTCATTTTATTTAAAATTTTAAACTGATAATTATCTCGACTTATTTATATTTTATTAAGTTTTATTTTTTTAACTCTCTCAAAAAGTAAGAGGATAATAACAACAGCAATCCAAACACATTCTATTGCAATCATTGTATTATTTCCGTCTCTAGTAATTATAGAAAAATTAAAAGCAGAATGCAAGAGAATAGCAATAATTATTCCAGATATTGTATAGAAAAATTTCTTTCCTTTTGTTTTGAAGTAGGAAAATCCTATAAACATTCCAATAACAGCCGAAGAAACGGTATGAAGGACAGAAGCACCTACGAATCTCATATTTCCAGTGAGAACGCTAAATATAAGGGTATTATTTACATTAGAAAGTGATTCTCTAAGGAATAAGAAATTTTCAATTGCGACAAAACCTAAAGCCACTGTTATCATGTAGATAATAGAATCAATAGGTTCATCGTTTTCCTTGCTATTTATTGCAATAAAATATCCTGCAAAAAATTTAATTAATTCTTCTATGATGGGAGCAAAAATAGTTACCATAAGAACCTTTTCGAATGTTGTTCCCGTTTGAACAAAACTCTGTAAAAATTTTCCTATCTCGGCAAAATATCCAATTTCAAAAAATGAAACAAAGTTTGAGGCGTAGACGAATTTTTCAAGAAAAAGAGCTATTATCGTACCTATCATTCCGCCTAAAAAAGTTAGAAACAAGAGAGTTTTTGGTTCTGGTTTTAGTTTGTCTTCCCGAAGCCAAAACCAAAGCCATAAACATACGGGTAATGCACCTCCTAAAACAGCAAAAAATAAAGTAATAATTAATTGGGTACTAATATACATATTTTATATCGGCCATTTTTCTATCATCAACAATTTTTTGTTTTCTATTGGCATATATTGCCAAATTTCTTCGGTGAGAAATGGCATAAAAGGATGAAGGGCGCGTAGTGTTTCATCTAAAGTTTTCAATAAGAATTGTTTCCTGGAATTTTTTTCCTCCTCTTTTCCTGTGTTAAATATGTTTTTACTTTCTTCCAAAATGATATCGGCGAATCTATGCCATATGTAATGATAAAGTTTTTCACTTGCCAAATAGATTTTATCGTCTTTCATTTCTCTCGTAATTTCTTCAAGTACTCTTTTTCTTTCCTCTGTCAATTCTTTGTCTGCGGGAGTATTTTCTCCAAAAACTGAATCATATTTAACATTTTCTGTATTTGAAAAAATAAATCTTGCAATATTCCAAACCTTATTGGCAAAATTTTTGTAGCCTTTGATTTTATCTTCTGAAATTTTACTGTCTGTACCTGGAGCAACTCCTACAATTAGTGCCATTCTACCAGCGTCCATACCAAACTTATTGGCAACATCTATAGGGTCCATTCCATTGTTAAGGGACTTGGACATTTTCCTGCCTTTTGCGTCTCGAACAGTGCCGTGGAAATAAACCTTTTTGAAAGGAATTGTGCCAAGAATATACCCCGACATCATTATCATTCTAGCTACCCAGAAGAAAATTATTTCATAGCCGGTTTCTAGCATATCTGTAGGATGGTATGTTTCTAAATCTTTTGTTTTTTCAGGCCAACCAAGAGTAGAAAATGTCCACAAAGCGGAAGAAAACCAAGTATCAAGAGTGTCTTCATCTTGAACCCAGCCACCTTCTTTTGGTGCTTCTATATCACAATATATTTCTTTTTCTTTGTACCAAACCGGAATCCTATGACCATACCAAATTTGTCTTGAGATGCACCAATCACTCAAGTTTTCAATCCAATGAAAATATGTTTTATCAAAATATTCAGGAATAATTTTTATTTGATCCTGTTCTACCGCATTTTTCATTATTTCTTTTAGAGTTGTTTCCTGCCTGCTTTTAATGCCATTTATTTCTGAGTGGGGGAGTTTAAACTTTTTATTTACTGCCACGAACCATTGAAGTTTCGGTAATGGTTCAACTATTCCACCGGTTCTTTCCGCAGTAGAAATATTTTGTTTAATATTTTCTTCTTTTTCCAAAAGTCCTTCAGACCTCAGCCATTCTACTATTACTTCTCTTGCTTCTGTGACTTTTTTACCTTTAATATTTTCTCCTCCAACCATCATCTTTGCTCTCTCATCTATCACTTGTATTACAGGCAAACTATTTTTTAATCCCATTTCCCAGTCCACGATACTATGAGCAGGAGTGACCCCAAGCGCACCAGTACCAAAATCTTTTTCTACATTCTTATCTGCAATTATTTTAATATGAATTGGCACTCCACAAAAAACAGCGTCGTATTCTTTGCCTACATATTTTTTATATCTCTCATCTTCGGGATGTACTGCAACCGCAGTATCACCGACTTTTGTCTCCGGCCTTGTGGTGGAGATAGAAATAGGAAAATCTTTTGAATATTTAAAAGTATACATCTTTGCATCTCTTTCTTCATAGACGATTTCGTCATCTGAAATAGTCGTTTGACCCTTAGGATCCCAATTTACAATTCTATTTCCTCGATATATAAGTCCGTCATCGTACATTTTCTTAAAAACAGTTCGAACCGCGAGATTTCTTTTTTTATCCAAAGTAAATGCTTCTCGAGACCAGTCGCAAGAAGCTCCAAGTATTTTTATTTGTGAAGTTATCGTATCATGGCTTTCTTTCGCAAATTTATCTATTCTTTTAAGAAGCTCATCTCTGCCGAGATCATATCTATTTTTTCCTTCTTTTTTGTAAATATCTTTTTCAACTCTTGCCTGGGTAGCAATAGCCGCATGATCTGTACCTGGAAGCCAAAGTGTTTTTCTGCCCTGCATTCTTTCAAAACGGATCATAATGTCTTCTATCGTAAGCATCATAGCGTGTCCCATGTGTAAAATACCAGTGACATTTGGAGGAGGCATCATAATAGTGTAGGGGACTTTGTGCCTTTCTGGAAGGTTATCAGGGTTAAAAAAACCGCTATCTTGCCATATTTTATATATCTTTGGCTCGGTTTCTTGTGGATTGTATGGTTTAAGAAATTTATCGTTCATTTCGTAAATAATAACAAAAATAATGTTTTTTGGGAAGAAATATAAAAAAATGGTCGTGTCAAAAGGGGAACCCTAATGACACGACCTTCGGCTTGGCCAAGCCTCGATGAGGCTGACCGCATGCCCTTTCGTTTACGCCACTACTCGGGCCTAGTTCTTTGACTCGGGATTTCTCCCCGAGCGCTCCCTTTTTCGTCAGTCATAGCGACAGGGAATCTCCGCCTGACGATCCCGTTTTTGGAATCCTAGTTAAGGATATTTTGAGCATTATTTGTTTGCGCTCAACCATTAGGGATAAAAATAATGTTATCACTTATTAATTTAGAGTCAAATTTCCTTTTGCTTTTATTTCTTCTCCAGAATATGGCTTTTGATTATTAAAGTTGAAAAATCCTGCAACGGCTATCATGAGGGAGTTGTCTGTGGAGGCACTTATTTCTGGTACAAAAAAAGCAATGTCCATCTCTTTTGCAAGTTCAGCAAGTTTCTTTCGGATTTCTTTGTTGGCACTTACTCCGCCTCCAAGAACAAGTGTTTTTGCTTCACATTGTTCAATTGCTGATTTTGTTTTTGCTATTAGGACATCTACAACAGAATCTTCAAATTCTCTGGCAACTTCTTGTTTTATTTTTTCTGTAAGTTCTGGAATTTTTTTGACAGTATAAAGAACTGAGGTCTTTAATCCAGAAAAAGAGAAATTCAAATCTTTCGAATGAATCATCGGACGAGGCAGGGAGTATGGAGTTTTTTTACCTGGATTATCCGATCTTTCTTTTTCGGCAAGTTTGGAAATTTTTGGTCCACCTGGATATGGGAGACCGAGAATTCTTGCTACTTTATCAAATGCTTCACCTACGGCATCATCTCTCGTTTCACCAACGACTTTGTATTCTTGTAAGGACTTAGAAAGTACTAATTGTGTATGACCACCGCTTACTAAAAGAGCAATAGCAGGCATTTCTGGCGTGGTAACCTCATAATCATTATCAGTTTTTTGCATCAGACCAGCAAAAATATGCCCCTCCATATGATTTGTTGGTATGAGCGGAATATTCCAAAGATATGAGATGGCTTTTGCAAAATTAAGTCCGACCCAGAGAGCTGGTTCAAGTCCAGGACCTTGTGTTACTGCTATTGCATCTATTTTTGGTGCGGAAACTTTTTTTGCAAAATCTAAAAGTTTTTCTGCAAGTTCAAACTCTCTTTCAAGTATTGTTTTTATCGTAGAAGTTTTTTCTTCGGTGATATCTTTTATCTCTTCACGAAAAATCTTTGCTTCTTTTAGACATTCTGTAAAAAGGGGGATAAGATTTTCCGCGTGAGATCTCTTTGCCATCATGGGGAAAACTCCACCGTATTGTGCGTGTATTGCTGTTTGTGAAAAAAGTTGATTTCCGAGCACTTTTATCAGTGTTTTTGTTCCGATTTTTTCAACATTTATTATACTTACAGCTGTTTCGTCACAAGAAGTTTCTATTCCCAAAATAATCATATAAGAGAACAATAATCTAAAACAAGGATTAAATCAAACCAAACGTGTTATTATAAAAATAAGAATTAATCCGAAGATAGTGAGTGCTATTGTCTTAAGCGAACTGTCCTTACTATGAGCTTCAGGTAAAATATCGCTTGCTCCAATATAGAGCAAGAAACCAGCAAAAAATCCCAGATATAAAACTAAAAAACCTTCAGACGGTTGAAAAAATAAAGTTGAAAGAGCACCAAGTATGGGAGCGACAGCATCTAAAAGTAAAAATAATTTTGCTTTACCTATACTATTTTTGTGTGTCAACATCAAAGTAACGGTATTCATACCATCTGTAAAATCATGAGCTATGACGGCGACTGCCACTAAAATTCCAATTTCATTACTGACTTGAAAACCTAGTCCTATACCGGCACCATCCATAAAACTGTGTCCAGCTAAGGCTAAAGCGGACCAGATTCCCACCTGAGGGTGTTTATGGTCGGCATACTCATCTTCATGTGAATGATGTATTAAAATTGTTTTTTCTAAAATATGAAAAACCAAGAAACCTAAGACAAGCGAAATCATTACCCAATTCGAATCTAAATTATTATCTTTTACTAATTTTATAATTTCTGGAAAAACATCAAAAAATACAACGCCCAAAAGTACTCCAGCGGTAAAACCCATTATTCTATGTAGATTATTTTTGTATCTGATTGAGAATAATCCTCCGAGCGCGGTAGAAAAGAAAGTTACTATAGACAACAAAATTACCTGCATGTTTTTTTTAAAAAAATATTAATATTAAACCTTAGGCTTATCTAATTTATCCAATCCGAGTTTTTTGACGCCAAAATATACTACTGCCGCAAGAACAAAGAAATTAATAAAATCATTGAGTAATTTTCCATACATAATTTTACCACCAAAGAAATTTATGTAAGCGTCAGCCATGTCCTTAGCTCTTCCAAGAACTACACCTAAAATAGGATTGACTAGATTACTTATGATAGAAGCTACAAGGGCAGAAATAGCTCCTCCTAGGATGAAAGCAATAGCAAATCCTACGATTCCTTGTCGTCTTATAAAGTCTATAAACTCTGAAAATTGCCTCTTGGCTCCAATTCCAATTTTTTTAACAACTTCATTTTTATTTGTTTCTAAATCTTTTTGTTCTTCATTCATATCTTTTAAAATTTAATGATATCATCAATTGAAAATACTTTTAAACCAATTCAAAATTTTCCCCCAAAAACCGAGTTTAATTTCAGGACAGGACATGAATTCACATTTAAAACCTGCTCGTTCCACATAGCTTCCGTCCGGGCATTCTTTTTTGTCGGGCGTACAAAGAACATCTTGAGGTTCTAACATATCTATTCCATTACCACTTGATGTTCCTAAAGAATACCAAGAAGTAAACTCTGCAGTATCTTTTGGTAGACCTTTATCGTTTAAATTTACATGAATTCGTCCAGAAATTGTTCTACCGCTGAAAAAGTCGGACTTTTTCAGATGTTGCACTGTGCCAGTTTCGAGACGGGTGTCGGATGATATGTTAATTGTTAAATCTTTTAATAAACTACAAGAAAAATTTTGGTAAGATAAATTCTCAAAAATCAATTTAGTAGGATTTATTATTTTTACTTGTAAAATAAAATCGTTATCATTACTTTCTGTATTTAAAGGAGTACTCCAACTTACAGCTTTAATAATTTCACCGCTGAATTCACATTCCGGCCCGGTTGGTGCCGGAGGAGAGGCAAAAGTCTGATTTAAGCACCAGAATAGGCTAACAGTAAGAAGTGTAGTAAATGATAATTTTGAAATAAATTTAAGCATTTTTTATTGATTAATGACCGATATTATATCACACATAGTAAATTATTGATATAAAGGAACAATACTTGACTAATCTATTTTAAACTATAATATCTGCTTTAGAGCCTTTGAACATTTTTAAAACAATTATATATAGGGGGTTGTCATGAGAGAGATAAAAATTTTGCCGGATCTCATTGGGAGATCCTTTGGTTTGGATCCAGAGGGACCTGGACCGATCCTTGTTTCTCACGCTATTGATGTCAGCGAATTTTGTTCACGGGAATTTTTGGCTCGTGAAGATAAAGCTGTCATAGAATTTGCCAAATCACCAAACGGAGATAGTCTTCTTCATCTGAAAACTCTGTTTAAGAATTGTGGAATCGGCAACTTTTTAGTTTCAGAACCATATGCCTATTTTAAAATAGGCAAAGAAGGATTTAGAAAGTTTTTACAATCCTCATCTCGGTCCTTTCTTGAAATCTGGGGGATTAGCTCATCCGAATTAACCGAGCTAGCTTTTCGTGCCCCACCAGTTTCAATGGTTACTGACCAGGTTCCGGTGACTGCCGAACTTGCTCCCGTTTAGTGGATATCTTTCTTACGTTCCGAGTCAGGTGACTCGGAACTTTTTGTTACTTTTTTGTAACCATATTGTGCGGTTTTTAGGACTAATGCGATATGGGGAAGATGTAGAAATTAACTTAGGGGAACTTCAACCCGAAGATTCTTGCTTTTTCTTAAATAATAAAACCCAACGATGCAAATAATCATAAGAAATAATACTGATCCACGATATTGAATATTTTCGCTAAAATTTCTGAGTATAAAAAATATTGAAAGCCAGAGAAGGGGACCAACAATTGAAGCAGCTCTTTCAAAAACAGTATAAATACTAAAAAATTCAGCCTGCTCCTCTTTTGGAGAAATCTCCGAATATATAGCTCTAGCCAGTGAAAATACTAGACCATATGAAATACCACTAATGGAGATAGTAATGAAAACCAAAATCGGAACATTGGGTATAAAAGCAAAAAAACCAAAACAAAAAGCATACAAAATAGCAGAGAAACCCAAAGCCCTTTCCTTATCTTTCATTCTCAAAGCAAACCTACTTGCGACAAATCCTCCTAATATCCCAAAGACTAGACCGGTAATACCAACATAGGTTACAAATTTATCAGAAAAATCAAATACATTTTTTACAAACAGGGTGAGGTAAACCTGAAAAGTAAGTATAGCATCAGATAAAAGGGCATAGCCGATAATAAATAGAAGTACTCTTTTTGTTGAAAATATTTTTTTAAGAAAATCACGATAAGAAAATGCAGTTTTTATTGAAATATTTACACGATCTTTTTGAAAGAGAAAGGGAATGGAAATTAATGCAAAAAGAATTCCTCCTAGGAAAAGGGCTAATGGTTTACCACTTAAGCCAACTAATACTAAAGAACTTCCAATTATTGGGCCAATAATACTCAGAGAAACAACATTTCCAAATTGTCCTAATCCTAATCCAACGCCCGATACTTTAGTATTATTTTCAGAATTAGTCATTTCTCTTAGCATTGCGGAATAAAAGGTAAAGGAACCTTGAAAGCAAACCATAAATAATATATAAAGAAATGAAAGAGTAAAAAGCATTGCCATACTCAAAGTATCTATTTGCTGTATTAAAAAAGCTATTATAAAAAGTGATATTACCATTAGTACAGAGGCTATTTTAATAATAAAAATTTTTCTTCCTGTTTTGTCTGACCAAGTACCTAAATAAGGTAGGGTAAATAATAATATTCCCGTTGCTATAGAAGCAGAAACTCCAATCCACACATTACTAGCACCCCGTTCGGCAAGCATAAGAGGATAATAAAAAATTAGAACTGATGAAGCAAAGGAGTTAGCAAAATCATAGGAGTACCAAAGTTTGATTGATTTCATTTTTATAAATATAACACATATATATGAAAGAAAAAATTTTGAACGCTATAAATAGTCAACGAAAGAGGCTTCGCTAAATAAAACTTAAATCTTATACCCCTGTTTCCACAAAAGTGAAAAAATTAACACTTTTTGTTCTTTTAGAAAACTACTATGTCGGCTTATTTTTTTGTGACCCTACAGAGAGTCGAACTCTGCTTCTCGCCTTGAAAAGGCGATGTCCTAACCGATAGACGATAGGGCCATACTTTTATATTGCTAGTCCCGAAAATATATCATTTATTTGGAAAAAAGGCAAAAGATGATATATTAAAAACATGGAAGGGTGGCTGAGTGGTTGAAGGCACCGGTTTCGAAAACCGGCAAGGGTGAAAGCTCTTCGCGAGTTCAAATCTCGCCCCTTCCGCAAAGGTGGATTTTGATATATTTTACATATCAAAATTTAACTTTGCGAGAGGTGAGATTTGAAAGACGGAAGCGAAGCTGAGTCGGGGTCGCGGAATTTTTCTGAGTTCACGAAGAAAAATATCTGTGACCAAATCTCGCCCCTTCCGCAAAAATATTTTAAACATACCCCATTGATATTTTTGTTGTATTTTGTGGTATAATACACACCGTCGTTTAGTAAAGTTTAATTATTAATAATTATGGAAGAACAAAAAAGTAATAAAATGGCTTGGATTTGGGGAGTGATAATAATATTGGTTGTGGCGTTAATTGTATGGTATTCAGTTGGTAACAAAGAAACTCCTAAAAACGGAGAAGTGAGTACTAGTACTGCTACAACTACAGAGGAAGTAAGTTACGGTTCAAATTTTTCAGCTACCTCGGTAGAGGGAATTTTGATGAAATATTTGAAAGAGAATATTTCGAATATTTCTCCGCAAAAAGAAGTGCTAGGAGGAAAGTTTCAAATAACAAATTTGGTGGTTACATCATCAAATACTGCTGAAATAAGTTATTCTGATGGACATATTTCTCTAGCCGCTAGATTTAATTTTACCATTGTAAATGGAGTCGTAACAATTACAAACTTTGTAATGCTTACGGATAAACTTTAATTGAGAAACTGAATAGTAAAAGAAAAATCCCCGAAAGGGGATTTTTTTTGTGGGCGGTAGAGGGCTCGAACCTCTCACCTCAATCACGTCAAGATCGCGCTCTACCAGATGAGCTAACCGCCCAGTATTTAATAACTTATCACAATTTTTTATAAAAGAAAAGTTATTTGGTCTTCAGATATTTATAAATATCCTCTATTGCTTTAATTGCATCTCCAACTGCAATGTTGTTTTGTTTATAAAGTCCATCAGTACAATCCCCAGCAGACCAGATTCCCTCTGTACTTGTTTTTTGAGTTTTTGAATCAGTGATAATCTGTTCTTTTTCATCTAGTTTTACAATATCGTTTTTTACAAAATCAACGGATGGATTTGCACCAATTTCTACAAAAATTCCTTGAGCGGGCAATTCTTCTATTTTTCCTGTTTTTTTATCTTTATAAACAACACTTGTAACAAATTTATCCCCTTTTATTTCAAGCAAATCAATATTTGTAATGCCTTTTATTTTTGGATTTGAAAATGTATTTAAAATAACAGTTGGTTCTGCACGGAAATTGCTTCTTTGTAAGATAGTTACAGATTTTGCATAAGCTGAAAGTTGGGAAGCAGAAAGAAAAGCTGAATTTCCTCCACCAATGACGATGACATCCATATCGGTAAACATTGGTCCATCACAAGTAGCACAATAGGTAACTCCTTTGTTTTCAAATTCGCTAGCACCTTTAACATCAAGTTTTTTTCTAATACTTCCTGATGCTATTAGAATTGTTTTTGTTTCGTATTCATCTTTATTGGTCTTTACGGAAAAAATATCTCCAACTTTTTTAATTTCTTTTACTATTTCTTTTTCTTTTATATCAATTTCTTTTGAATAAAATTTTAAATGGTTTTCTAGATCTTTCGCAAGTTTTTCACCGGATACAGAAATACAACCAATCCAGTTTTGGATTTCACCAGATACTGCACTTTGACCTCGAAAATGCTCTGTAATAAAAAGAGTTTTAATTTTTTTTCGAGCAGCATATACACCAGCGGCAACGCCGGCAGGACCTCCACCAATTATAACAAGTTCATAAAGCATTTTTATAATGACAGACCGAAGATAAGAAAATATTCCTGAATTTCGCTCAAGTTAGGGACTTAGCTCATTCAGAAACATTTCCTTACCTTAAGTCGTTTTTATTTAAGTTTTGATCTTCTTAGAAATGCAGGAACCGAACCCCAATCAGAGTCGTCTTCCTCAACTTTTGTTTCTTTTTTGTTTTCCTCTTCTTTCTTTTGCTCTGATTGACTGAAAAATTCTTTTTTGTCTTTTTTTTCTTCCGGTTTTCCAGAGTCTTTTTGTATCATTGATTGAAAAAGAGATTTTTTTGATGGAGCATCAGAAAATCCTGAGGCGATAACAGTAATTTTAATCTCATTTTTCTTAAGTTTGTCATCAAAGATTGTCCCAAATTTGACTCTGGCATTTGGATCTATTGATTCTGTTATAACTTTTGCAGCATCTTGTATTTCAAAAAGAGTGAGATCATCTCCACCGGCGATAGAGAATAGAACTCCTTTTGCGCCATTTATGGAAACTTCAAGGAGTGGGGAACTAATCGCCATTCTCGCTGCTTCCTCTGCTCTCTTTTCTCCAGATGCTTTTCCAACACCGAGAAGGGCCGCACCCGCATTTTCCATAACAGATTTTATGTCCGCAAAATCAGTATTAATAACTCCTGGTGTAGTAATAAGATCTGAAATACCCTCAATCGCTTGTCTTAAGACGTCATCACACATAGCAAACGCCGATTTTAAAGTCGTGTCTTTAGAAACAGTAGCCAAGAGTCGATCATTTGGAACTACGATGATAGCATCTACACATTTTCGGAGTTCTTCAATTGCTTGTTCGGCGACCTTGCTTCTTTGCAATCCTTCAAACATAAAAGGTTTGGTAACGACGGCTACAGTAAGTATTCCAAGTTCCTTTGCTGTTCTTGCAACTATAGGAGCAGCTCCGCTGTATGTTCCTCCTCCGGCGCCTCCTGCAACAAATACCATATCAGCACCCTTGAGCGCTTCTTGAATTTCTTCTTTTGTTTCTTCTGCTGCTCTTTTTCCTATTTCAGGATTCATTCCAGTACCGAGTCCTTTAGTCAAATTTTTTCCAATATGAATTTTCTTATGGGCAAGTGATTGATGCAAATCCTGGGCATCTGTATTTATTGCGATAAAATCAACCCCCTTTACTTTAGAGTTAATCATGTGATTTACAGCATTTTTCCCCGAACCTCCAACTCCCAAAACTTTTATTCTAGCGAAGGCCTCTATTTCTGGTTTAATTTGTGGCATATTTTAAAAAGATAGCTGTTTTTTTACAGCAGATTAAATTAATAAATAAATTCTCAAAATCCTTTGTGCCTAATAATAGCAGAAGAAATTAAAAAAAGGAAACGTTGACCCAATAGTGCAAAATGTTGTAATATTTTTTGGAGTAAATGTCAGAACAAAAACATTACAAAAATTTTTGTTGATAGACCCTGCTTCTTTAAAGTCACTTTAAATTAAGGTAGAAATTGCTGAATAGAACGTTTAAACCATTCAATTATTTTATTCCCGGCATTGCTTGGAATTCTTACTCCTTCTGGTATATCTCCGATATTATTTAAACCCCATGTAGCCAAACCGTAAGCAACTGACCAAGAAGAATCTTTGATCTGCGTGTTTTTTGAATTTGAAATAAAATTTACTGAAGCAATTCTTGAAGGAAGTTTCAACGAAAGCTTAGCCATGTCTTCTATAGAACCGATACCGGAACCTCCACCTGTAAGAATTATTCCAGCTGGCAAAAGTCCGTTTCTACCGATTTTTTTAAGATGTGCTTCTATAAGTTCAAATATGTCGGATAACCTTGCCATAATTATTTCTTCCAATTTCTTTTTTGAGAAATTTGGTTCTACTGAAGAAACTTTTATTTGTTCAGCTTCGTTCAAAGAAATACGAAGTCCTAAGGCAATATCGTTTGTAATATCTGTTCCTCCTATAGGAAAAATTTCGAGAGAAATCGGAGTATTATTTTCAAAAACAACAATAGAAACAGTTTCAGATCCAATGTTAGCAAGAACACAGCCTGCTGTTTTTTGATTTTTATTTAGGGTGACTAGAGATCCCGCTATCGGAGAAGCCATTATGTCCCAAACATCTACCCCGGTTTTTTCTACAGCTTTAATAAGATCGTCCAAGTGTTGTTCTATACAGACAACAAATAAAGCTTTAACTTCAAGTTTATTTCCGCGCATGTTATTTGGTCTGCCCATAATTGTTTGCCCATCTATTTTGTATGATACCGGAATGGAGTGAATAATTTTTTTGTTAATTATTGAAGCCTGTGGAATTTCGTTTTCCGCAACTTCTAAGACATTTTTAACATCTGCATCTGTGATTTCCATATCTGCCTTTGAAGTCATTATTGAGCCTTTTGAAATTATGCTTGATAGCCCCATACCTCCGACAGAGAGATATGCACCGCGAATTTTTACTTTGGCGGAATGTTCGGCTTGAGATATTGCCATTTTCAAACTTTTTGCGACATCAGAAGAATTAATTATATATCCGTGTCGCAAACCTTTTGATTCAGCAAAACCCACCCCAAGTACCTCAGGGGTCTTTTGACCTACTTCCTTTGAATTGGAAGCGACTACAACTTTTATTTGATACGTTCCTATATCTATTCCGACTGAAAAGTTTTTAATCATTGGTGATTTGATGTTTTATCAAATCATTATAACCTAAAATAGTTAGATATGGA
>Ga0265297_10005889_pt1 | contig 18267 bp, 34 predicted proteins | sample Munlanlwell13791_FD_192502 | JGI IMG/M metagenome (GOLD analysis project Ga0265297, IMG submission 192502) | Leachate microbial communities from a municipal landfill in Southern Ontario, Canada - Leachate well 137-91 | ecosystem: Engineered > Solid waste > Landfill > Unclassified | place...
ATGGACAACCTAACACCAGAACAGAAAGTGTTAGAGGCATTACGGGTTCCTGAAGGATTCACTCGCGGCGTCAAGGGTCCATATTACGTTATTAAACAGAAAGGGAAAACATGACTACTCTTGCCACTGTTGAAAAGATTGAAGAAATCCTCCCCCATGGGAATGCCGATTCTCTGGAAATCGCACGCGTTCTTGGCTGGCTGGTTATTGTCAAGAAGGGTGAATTCAAAGCCGGGGATCAGTGCGTGTATGTACAGGTTGATAGCATCCTCCCAGAAAAGCCGGAGTTTGAATTCCTCCGCGACCGCAAATTCCGGGTGGTTACGATCAAACTCCGTGGGGTCTACTCTCAGGGTATCTGCTTTCCGACCTCGATCCTTCCGGCGGGTGCCTATGCCGCTGGGGATGACGTTACCGATATCGTCGGGGTGACAAAGTATGAGAAAGCTGCCCCGGTAGAGCCGGTGGCTCAGGTCAAGAAGGGATTCTTCGCCAAGTGGTATAGCTATCTCCGGTGGAAGACCTTGGGACTTTTCGGGTATTTTGAACCCAACGGGAGCTTTCCTACGGATATTGTGTCCAAGACCGACGAAGACCGTATTCAGGGGTGCATGGCGCGCCTTCACTTCTTCCGGGGTAACGGGTGCTATGCCACGATCAAGCACGATGGTACCAGCGCCACCTTCATCCGGAAGGGTAAGAAGCTCCGTGTGTGCTCCCGCAATCAGGAGCTTTCCCTCAATGAGGGTGTTTACTGGGCAATGGCAAAGAAGTACAATATGGCCGCGATTCCCGACGGGTATACGGTACAGGCCGAAATCGTCGGGCCGAAGATTCAGGGAAACTCAGAGACCCTGAAAGAGCCGGAAATCCGGGTGTTCAATGTCTATTTTGACCGGAAAGCCCTGTCGTACTCGGATATGCTGTTGTTCTGCGGACAGTACAATCTCCCGATGGCAGACCTTTACTTCCACGGGGTGTTTGAGTGGGAAACGGTGGAAGAAATCATGGCGGAAGTTGCTAAGGCACGCTACAAGAACGGTACTCAGGCGGAAGGTCTGGTATTCCGCACCTGTGAGCCCGTTAATGGGAAGTATATGTCGTTTAAGGCAGTTAGCCCGGAATATTGCTTCAAGCATGGAGAATAACTATGACCCCGCAAGATGATACAGTCTATAGAATTATCACAAATACAGGCAAGGCTTTGGCAGACCAGTACGATTGTTCTATTTGTCTTGGGTTGTACAGAGTAAGTGGTGATAGACATTATACGGAATGGTACAAAAAGGACAACGACGGAAAGCCAGAGAAAGCGGTCTATGTCCACGTAACTGATATTGGTGTAGAATTTTATGACAGTGAGACTAGCGAGTTACTTCATGCAGAAATCATATAGGAGTAATCATGGAACACACCTTTAAGAAATACGCGGTCCGTCGCGGGAATGAATGGATCAACAAGAAGAATAAGTGGGATCTTGAACGCAACCGCAAGCTCTATGACACCAAAATGGGGTGTATCCGCGCCCTGAATGCGGTGGATAAGATCGGAGTTGATCCTTCTGATCCGTTCCAAGTGGCTTTGACTTGCCCTGATACGTCTATCGTTGCCGTTTTTGTCCGGGTGATTGAGATTGATACCCAGCAGGTACCGGTAAAGGTCAAGATTAAGAAATTCAAGCGTCGTTCCGAATGGTATTCAGGCACTAAAGATGCTGATGCTGTTATGGCGGCGTATGACGTTGATGCCATGCCGGGATTCAGTGGGTATTGCTGAAGAACTATGACAGCCCAAAGGGGGTTACTATGACAAAGAAGACCACTATGTATGCTATCTGCCGCAATGACAACTGGCTAGACGCCCGTGGCGGGTGGACCTGCTTGGAATCCGAGCGAGGCCTGTGGAATTCCAAGAAAGGTGCTATGGGAATGCTTAACCGGGTAGACCGGATTGGTTTTGAGCCCCAAGATCCCTTTGCGGTAGCCTTGAAGTGTAATGACACCTATTTGGTAGCGGTTCATGTTTATACCGAGATAGAAAACGGTGGTAGAGTACCTATCCGGGTGAAAATGAAGGACTTTAAGCACAGGTGGAGTCATGGGCCGGGATCCTATCATAGTGAGCATGATGATCAAGGGAATAAGATGGCTCAGTATTTTACTGATGAAGTTCCAGAATAATTCCGTTTTTTCTCTTGACTAAGGTGGTTTGATCACGTATAGTGCATACGTCTGCAAAAGCTCCCGCTGTGGGGGCGGCAGAAAACAAGAAAAGTGAAGAAAGGGTTATGTCATGAAGAACAACGTTATTATTGCCCGTGGTCTCCGGTCGATTGTCGGTGCCGTCAATTCAATGCTCAATCTGCTTGAAGCAGAGATGGATCATGAAGCGACAGCCACGAATGAAAAGGCAATTACACCTATGGGTCTCTTGAAAACAGTCGGTCAAGCACTCCGGGAGAGCAACCACGACGAGAAGACCCGTCATCAAAAGCGTTCCGAGGCCGCAAAGAAGGCATGGGTGACGATCCGCGCAAACAAGGCAAAGGCGTCCAAGAAGATGGTAAAGTCCAAGTAATCCGTAATGCCAAAGGGGGGCATATAGTGAAGATCTTTCCATGTATTGACCAAACGTATATCAAGACGGCCAGTATGGGTTTTAATAAGCGGCGTGCTATTAAACCAAGAGACTATATGCTCCCCTATAGGCATCAACTGGATGCCTATGACACCCTTAAAGACTTTCCGTGTAAGGCTTTAAGTGCCGGAACCGGATCTGGTAAGACCGTGGCGGTAGCCATGCTATGCCAGTATATGCTGGAACAGAACCCGGATTTGAAGATTATCATTGCCGCGCCGCAATTGAATATCATGGCAAACTTCCTGAATATCCGGGTAGATATGTCTTTCGCCGGTATGGGAAAGGTCGATTTCAAACCCCATGGTATTTCCGGGGTTGATGAACGCACCTTGGATGTTATCTCGGGCTTTATCAATAGTAAGACCCGCGCCGTTGATCGTGTCAAGGTATGCACCCATGCGACACTGGCAAAGGTCTGGGAACGCTATGCTGGGCTCCCGGATCGGCAGAAGAAAGCCGCTTTCAAGAACCTTGCCATTTTCATTGATGAAGCCCACCACGTATCCGGCGGGTACGATGATAGTATCTTTATGACAAACACTGGCTATACCAAAGCCGAACAGGATGAGATCCTGAGCATCAACCGCCTTGGCGGTATGGCTAACTTTTACCTTGAAAACAACTTCAATATCGGTTTTGTGACCGCCACGATGTACAGAAGCGATGCCTTTGTGATCCAGCCCAAGTATGCGGGCCGGGTAAAGTGGTTTGTACTGCCGTTTGATGCCTATATTGAGCGGTATTGCCACTATATCAACCGGATCGGGTACGATTTCTGTATCTTTAAGCATGATTACTGCGAAGTCGTGACAGAACTATTCCGGAAAGATCCTTATATCAAGACCATTGTCTACCTTCCACCGGTCGATACCGGTGTATCCAAGACCACGGGGTACAAAACAGGGGATAAAGAAGAACTTAACCGCCTTAAACACAAGGAGGTTATGGAGATTATTCAAGCCATTAACCCCAAGGGTAAGGTAACTCGGGTTATCCGCGACGGCGCGCCTCTGTATGAGGTTACCGTCAAGGGGAAAAAGCTCTTGGTAGCCGATATGGTCAACGAAAAGACCCGCCGGGAGGTAGAACGGTTTATCCGGGAGCAGACTGCCAAGAAGACCTATGCGGTGGATGTCATTATCGCGCTAGGGTGCTTCAAAGAGGGTTCGGATTACCCCCCGCTGGCTCGGGCTATCGTTATTGACAAGAGGAACTCCGTAGGGGAGATGCAGCAGATCTTCGGGAGGGTGCTCCGGGACTTCAAGGATAAGGACTTCCCGCGCCTTTACCATGCTCTCCCGGCGGTGGTGCTGGCACGGTATCCCAAGGATGAACTCCGTGGCGTCCTGAATCAGTATTTCGGAAATATCCTGATGTCAATGCTGATGTTGGATATGTATATCCCTAAGCAGATCAAATTGAAGACGAGGCCTATCTTGGAGAAGGTCATTGAAGAGGAATTCGACGATAGCATTGATATCTCTCAAGAAGAGCAACAGCGGTTCAACTCCGATGTTACTACCGGGGTGGTAGAGCGAATCTATGCCAGTGAAGAGGCTACCCCGGAAGGTCAGTTGCGGGTGATTGATGAAATGTCCGAACACGTAGCAAAAGAGCGCAAGATAGGTGCTAAGAAGGCCAAGGAACTCCGGCGGCGGCTCAAGGAGACATTCTATGCTGCCGCGCTCCAAGGGGTCAACAATATCACCTTTGACCTTGTTAGGAACACAAAGCCGCTTGGAAAGCTGACTCAATTTGCTTCCAGTGTCTTGGGGGTCAAGGAGTTGTCAGAAATCCGGAGGATCGTTACCAAGGCATTTAACACAGAAATCCTGTCTAATGATGAGGTTATTGCCCGTCTTGAATACCAACAGAAGACGTTCGGTAAGGTGACACTTCCGGGGGATGAGGATATCCCGTTTATGCGGGGTTTGAATAATGTCCGGGCACAGATTAAGGAAATAGCCAAGGTAGACCCAGATATCAAAAGCAGGCTGATTGAGAACAGCCGTAAGCGTCGGGAGGCCAAATATGCGCAAGCCTAAGCAGAAAGTCACAGATAGCCATGTAGAACGTGTTTTGGCTCTGGATGCCTTGGCGGGTATCTTGAATTATCAGGATATGACAAAAGAAGAGGCACAGGCTGAATTGTTTGCTATGGGTGAACGAGGTGAAAAGAAGCCAAAAGAGGGTGACCCACTCTATATAAGATGGACTAGCTATACAACTAAAAGTCAGGCTGGGTATGACAAAGAGTTCTCAATAATGCACCGAAGATTATTCCCTCTGTGGTATGTTTCTACAGCAGAAGTGAATAGACTGCGTTTTTTAGATATGCAAAGAGATGGGTGTACACGGCCATCAGGCACAGACTTTGAGCTATTCCGTAATTATACTAACCCCCTCTGCGGTAGCTTTTCACAGATCTTTGTGGATGAGTGTGTAAAGATAGAAAATAACTGGCTCCCATCACGGCATAATGATGGTTCCGTTTCAGATGGACAGAGGGAAGAGTTGTTAAAAATCGCCTTGATGAAAGGTGGTAGGCCATCTCAGAAAACTAAACTCGGGAGAATGCTTAACAATTTTGTGAATCCCCGTAGTAAGAACTATCACGCTAACTTTACAAAGGATATAAAAAGGATATCAAAAGAAAACAGGCTTGGTTGGTTTCTTAATGAATCATCAGACACTGCTAAAGAATTGCTACTTTCTATGGCGAGAGGTGGCCATGATAGACCAAGTAGAAATACAGAAGAAGGGAAACAACTATCAAAGTATTTAGCAAGAGATCAGGTTTTTCGTGATCTGATTCGTTACCTTGCGCCTAATTGGTTCAAAAATAGACGGAAATAGGAGAGTATTATGGGATCAGACATAGAATGGAGCCTATATGAAGAACGGTAAGAATGATAATAACAAATTTAGTGAAAACCCAGACGCGAAACATTCCGGAATAAGGGGCGGAACGAACAATGAGGGCGTACACGGAATCCGCAAGAGTGGCGGGCAGAAAGGAAAAGGAGATGATAGTCCTAAAAAATAAGAACCCCTATCCGCATTCCGAGTCAGTACAACAGCGGATCGACTATACATGCCCTAAAAAGGTAGCATGGCGGGACGCGGTTATCAATATCTACCGGAAAGTAATGGGTAAGAGCAGTCTCCCACGGGATAAGCAATACTGGACAATGCCAAATAAAATCTACGATAGTAGCTTTCTCATGGGTGGCCGCTTACTCAGGGGGTGTGAATTCGACCAGATCATCCGCAGCGGCCTTGTACAGCCCGAGCAATGCCACGGCGTCGAGCGGGTACAGGAAATCTATGACAATAACCTGAAAGTCCCTCTGGTGCATTCCTATCTTGGGGATTTCTTGGATACAATGGACGAGGCCGCCGGTGGCAAGGCATACAATCCCGGCGTGGTTATGTATGATTCGGTTGAATTCCCCGATACCCGCGAAGACTACTTCCCGCGTATCCTGTATTTCCTGACCGTTTTGGATATCCGTGATGTTCTTCTGGTATGGAACTTTGTTATAAAGTCAAGATTCATAAGAGATTATGAGACTTCCGACCTCGCCGATAAGGTACACGGTCATGATCTGGTGGAATTATCATTGCTGAAAGCCCAAGAATCGGGATGCTCTTGGAACTGGCTACCGTATGCCTTATCCTATAGTGGATCCGGCAAGGGGCATCAATCTACTATGGCGACCGCCTTTTATTACAGAAAGGGGTGAATAATGCGTATCAGGAAGGAAAGGGTAACTAAGGAACAAGCTATTAGGGCTATTGAGCTTGGCCTTATACTACAAAATGAGTCCACCGCTGAAGATATGAAAAGACAGCTTTTAGCCCTTGCTCGGTCCGGAAATGATAGGCCTGAGTGCAGTACCACCCTTGGTACGTGTCTTGGTAACTATACCAGACATACCCAATCCTGTTATGATGGCGTGTTTGACGATATTATCCGGAAGATAGCCCCGCACTGGTTTGTATCACGACAAGAGATAGCACAGATCAAAAAGACTCTATTACTTGTTGCGGCTAAGTATGGTGTAACTAAGCCTACACGGGGTACGAAGTTAGGTAGCGCCCTTAAACACTTCACAAGTAAACATAGCACAGCTTTTGACTCGGCATTTAATAGTACCATAAGAAGCGTGTGCCCAGAATGGTTCTCGTGGGCAGCAGATTCAAAAGCAAAGAAGGGTACTCTTCTTGAAATGGCTAAAAATGGAGAGAAAAGGCCGACGATGGGTTCCCTAATGCACGCTTTAGTTGGATACACACGAGTAAAAGATGAGTGTTACGATCCGCAATTTGACAAAGAAATCAGAACGACCGCACCACATTGGTTTATGTCAGAAATTAGGAATATAAGGAAAAATGAGCTATTACACCTTGCGATAGCTGGCGAAGATAAACCTTCTAGAGGGACACTACTTGGTGATGCCCTGAGACGACTCGTTTGTCAGAGACTTAAAACGTATGATGATAACTTTTTTGATCAAATTAGGGGTATTGCTCCAAAGTGGTTCGGAAAGTAAATAGGTATTATTGACGGACCTATCAAAGGGTTCCTTCGGGAATCCTTTGTTATTTTGTCCAATAATCTCTATTTTTCTCTTGACTAACCGCTCCCGATAGCGTATAGTGATAGTACGAAAGAACTGCATACGTATGCAGTCCACCACAGGAAAAGGGGAGAAAGAATATGCTTAATATCCAGAAGTTTATCATCGCCAACGGTTTACAGGCCGCTATTGACAAGTGGAGTCTCAAGGTCAATGAGACCGAACACTACTGCCAGCTCAATTATGACATGATCGAGACTCCCAAGGGCATTCCGGAATGTGATGAGTGCCGGGGATTGATTCTTGACAAGGCCGACTGGTCTTTGGTCTGCCAGCCCTTCCTCCGCTTCTATAACGAGCACGAGGGGCACAGTGAGAAGATCGACCCCGCCAAGGGCTTGCTCTTGGAGAAGCTCGATGGCTCCCTGATTTCGGTATGGTTTGACAAGTATCAGGGCAAGCATGTCTGCTCCACCCGTGGGCGTATCTTTGCCGATGGGGAAGTCGGTAATGCCGCGAAGAAGGCTTTCGGCGGTGAACCCAAGACCTTCGCTGACCTCTTCTGGGGTGTGGTTAATGATCGTTACCGGGTATTCATGGACACCCTGCGGAGTCTGGCCCGGAACGGTTTTGACTCCACGACCTACATGTTTGAGCTTATCGGGCCGGAAAATCGTATTTTGACCAAGTATGAGACTGCCGACATGTACCTTTTGGGTCGGCGTATCCGGGATAACAACGGTGACTTCGTGGAATCAGACTTCCGCCACCTGAAGGATGCGGCCCGGATTCTCGGATTGAAGCTGCCCAAGGTGTATTCGTTCAAGACGCGGGAAGACATCACCCGGATCTTTGAAGACTTGAACCCCACCGATGAAGGGTTTGTCATGGTGGATTATACCGAATCCGTCAACGGGAACTACCGGCGGTGCAAGATCAAGAACCCCCGGTATCTGGCCCTGTCCCGCGCTCTCCATGCCGGGGAAGGGGAATTGATGGATACCAAGGCGATTGTGAATCTTATCCGGATGGGAGAAACGGATGAAGTAATCGCGTATTTCCCGGAATTCAAGGATAAAATCATTGCAATGAAGGATAAGTTTGATAAGCTGTCTTTGCAGGTCGATGCCGACTTTGCGGAAATCCGTGTTCTGGAAGTCCGGAAGGATTATGCTCTGGCGGCCCAGAAGAAGTCGGTTCCGAATGCCCTGTATGCGCTCCGGGACGGTACGGTAAAGACCGGTGCGGAGTATTTGAAGAATATGCGGGAAGAGAACATTCTCGATATCCTGAATCGGGAGTAGTCATGGACGACGAAATGGACACCATTATTGACCTGCGAATAAAATATGCAAAAACTGATGATGAACGCGCTGTCCTTGTTTTACAGCGACTCTGTAAACATCATTTGAATATGGAATTCAGTCTGTCCGGAACCATGCTTGTTTGCGAACACTGTGGGTTTTCCGTATTAACTGGTCAAGGCACTGGGAAGCCATACTATGGTAAACGATGATATCATGCGCCGGGAGATCGAAGAAGCCCTACGGACGGCAACAGATGATAACCGGAAGGCCGCTATTATGCTACAACTCTTTTGTGACCATGACTTTAAGGCCGTAGCTACCGGTCAGGTCTGTATTGATGAATGCACAAAATGTGGGTATTCCTTTGCCTACTAGGAGGGTTAAGAATTGTCTACTTCCGATGACCTTTCCCTTCTGAGCGATCATAGAACTTTTATGGCTACCATAGATAAGATATTATCGGAAGTTACGGAAGAGCTAGCTCTAAACGTACTTAAAAGGCGAACATTCACATGTGATGAGACTGGAATGCAGGTGGCAAACCCTATGGGGTATCCAAGATATTTATACAAGGGGTGCCGCATTAGGGTAATCGGTGAGGAATACCCCGGAGAACTTATCTGTGAGGTTATCGACATGGGTAAGATCTATAGGCCACCAGCACCGGATAATTATTATATACTTTTACACGAGAAATTTCATATCAGCAAGACAGAGTTTCGTAAAAGAGCTTACTGTTAATAACTAGAAAGTGAGGTGCAAAATGTCTGATGTGTATTTTACATCGGACACTTAGCTCATTTTTTCCATACCAATATTCTAAAGCATTGCCCGGCAACCCGGCCATATGCTACCGTGGAAGACATGAATGAGGGTCTTATCAGTAACTGGAACAGTAAAGTCCGTCCCGGAGATACCGTTTATCACTGTGGAGACTTTGCTTTTACCAAAGACGTTGCCGCGATTTCGGCTATTGTCAAGCACCTGAACGGTCAGATCCTTCTGATCCGTGGTAATCATGATTATGACAAGGTTATCAAAGAGGTAGCCGGATTTGCATGGGTAAGCGGGCCCTATCAGTGTAAGATGGTAAAAGTCGGGGAACAGATGGTGTTTTGTTCCCACTATGCTATGCGGATATGGGATCATTCCCACCACGGGGCTTTTTGCGCCTATGGGCACAGCCATAACGGTCTGGCGGACGATCCGAACCTTCTGGCGTGTGATGTCGGGGTAGACGCTCAGGGCGGGTACCCGGTGAGCTTTGAAGAGCTAAAGGCTATTATGGCTAAGAAGGCATTTGTTCCTATTGACCATCATGGGAAGGCGGAATAACCATGTACCTATTTGGCATAAAGAGTCATGACTTCAAGATTAATAAAATGCGTTGCTTTGAGACTTTTGAAGCGGCGTTTAAGTATGCTATTGAACATTGTAAAAATAAACGCGATGCTTATGATGCCAAGCTGCCACTAAGAACGTGGCATTATGATGTAATTGTGTATTCTTGTTGTATTTGGGAAGTATATTCTGACAGGCAACCTGTTTTGGTGAAGGATTTGAAAGGAAAACTCAAGAAAGAACTGTGGCCGGAACTGCATACGTCTGCAAATGGAGAAGAGGAATGAAGATCACAAAGAAAAAGGGGCTTTATTCGGTAGAGTTTGAGACCAAGACCGATAAGGAGTATTTCTACAATATCCTTAACCTTGCCCGGAAGCTGGATGATGCCGTAGGTTCTGTCTCAGTGGCAAGTATCATCAAGTTTCTGGATACAAAAGTGAAGAAATCCACAAAGAAGGCGGTGAAGAAATGAAGGTCACAAAGACCGAAGACGGCGGGTTTGTCCTTATAGCGGAAAACTCTGGGGATACCCCGGAACAGGAATTCCTTGACTGTCTCCAAGGGATCTGTAATAAGATCAAGAAACAACTGGGCCGCCCAATCTGGGTAGTAGAGGTTGAGGGGTGTGATGGGGGATGGGGAGCCGTAGCTTTATGTGTTACTCGTTCCTCCGCCAGAGAGTGTGTTAAAAATTCTCATGGTCATATGCGGGTAGCTAAATACGTGAGGGTATAACATGACATGGAAAGACCTTAAACGCGAGCTAAGTTATTACCTTGGCTTGCCTTACAAGAAATACAAGGATTTGTACTACTACTGTATGAATCGGTGGATTTGGCACGGCCATATGCTGAGAACCGATATCGCGCCGGGGCAATACTCGGATAAGGTCTATCTTATTCCTTCCGCGTTATTCTGTGCCGTGGAAGACTATATTGGCCGCGACGGGGAAGACGCTTTTGGGACGGTTTGCTGGGAAACGGAGGATGATATCCGGGTCCGGGAGACCATTATAGATATCCTTCACTTCTGGCATATAGAGCTCCCGGAACTGCAAAGGCTCCATGATGAAGCCTTGAAGGAATGGTTTATGGCTTGCCCGCTTGTATTCCACCGGGATAACCGTGGGTCTTTCCTTCCCGATACGTCCGGGCGGGGGAAGAAATGGAACGACAAAGCCCGCTTTTATGAGAAAAAGATGTCGGACAAGACAAAACGGTATGCTAAAATGGTGGTGGATATCCATGAATACCTCTGGACTTAACCGAGAATTGGAACGGCACGACTATATGTATCAATTCCAGCAGTTTAACTGTATGCCAGATAAACTGATAACGGCTGATATCCGTTATAGCATGGATGAGCTTAGAGAGGTATTACAGCCGTTTTTCATGGCATTAGAGATGTCGGGCCGCTCAATTCCAAGGGTGGCTGGGGTCAGCCCACACAGAGAAATCGTGTACTATACCGAGGTCTGTGATGGTTTTCATGATATCCGGATAAAGCCACAAAGTCACTGGCTACTCTGGACCAGATACAGTATGAGAGCTTTTATGCACCGCCCAAAACAGAATGTTACTCTGGAAGAGATACCACAGCAATTCGCGGAAGTCTATAACCAGTTAGGGGATAAGACAATACTCCATGCGTAATTATCGGGACTATTACATAGAAAATGCAGAGGGTTATCGCAGGCTATCTCGGCAGATCGAGGATACGCTTTCTTCCGTTTTACTCGCTTATAGGCTTTCTGGCTGCCAAATTGATTACTTTCCACCAACGAAATATAAGCAGTTTGCCTATAGGGTCGTTAACCCGCCGATAGCGTTCTTTGTCTGGATCATGCCGGTAAAGCATTACGTGTTCTTTCGTCGGTTCCTCGTCGATGTTGAATTTAATTGTAACCTCATTGACGGCACCGAGTTATACACATTAAAGACGCTACCGGAAGGCTTCTCAAAAGCCTTTGAATCTACGATGGAACTCCCCTTGGACTTCACAAAATAATTCTATTTTTTCTCTTGACTTCCCCTCCCCGGTCGTGTATAGTATACATGTAAGCATTAAGACAGCCCGCGACAAGCTGATGAAAAATAATAATTTTTCTCTTGACTCCGGGCCGTCTATGGTGTATATTGATACTGTAAGGTTAAGCAATGGGCTTGACCTCCACTGAAAAGGGGATCAAAATGTTTAAGTTCACCGCCGCTGCCGCCGATATCAACAATGCTCTCGCCACCCTGACTTTCACCCATGACAAGATCCGCCCGCTTCTGGGATGTGTCAAGGTCACGGTGGAGAATGGTATCGCCCGCTTTATCGGCACCAACGTTGAAAACTACATGACGATCTGTGTCAACGCTACCACGTTCGATTCGGGTATGTTCGCCGTGAACACAAAGCAGTTCCGCAAGATCGTCGGCAAGACCGGTAGCGTCACGGTGGAAGTCAATGATGATGGAGCGATTAAGGTCACGACCGGTAGCGGTACCTTCTCGCTGGAACCGTTCTGTGTCGGGGACTTCCCCATGACCCCGGACTATAACACGGTCAAGGTCTTTGAAATCGACGCCGATGCCCTTAAGACGGCGTGCGATACCGTGGCCTATGCTACCGCCCGGAATGAATCGTGCTACTCCCTGACCGGGATGTATGTGGAAGCCGAAGACGATGGCGTGAGCTTTGTCGGAACCGATACGCACCGCTTGGCAACGGTCAAGGTCAAGCTCCCGGTTGCGGAAAAGGTCAATATCAATTTTCTCCCGGAAACGCTCCGGTTGATTAACAAAGTCGCCAAGGGTATCGTGGAAGTCCGCGCAAGCTATGATGCGGACGATGAAAAGAAGCTCGCCAAGACTCTTGTTATCTGTGGTGAAAACTTCATCATCCGCGCCGCCACCGTTGAAGGTCAGTTCCCGCGCTGGCGCGAGGTGATTCCGGGCAGTCTGGATTTCAGCTTTGTGCTGAATGCCCCGGAAGTGGCAAAGAAGGTCAAGGCGCTCATGCCGGTTGTGAATGAAATCACCCGTAGCATCCGGACGTTCCAGCGCGGCAGTCAGATTGTGTTCCGTTCGACCCAAGATGGATCGGAGATTGCGGTTGATGCCAATACCGAAGGGTTCTGGGGCTTCAATGTCAATCTCGAATACCTTCTGGAAGTCCTCGCGGTGTTCAAGGGTAATGTGCTGGTATCGCTGAATGAAAACAGCACGTTGAAGTTTACCGACGGCAATTCGGTTCACCTTCTGAGCCCGGTCTACATGAAAAACGGGTTCGATACCTGCCCGTGCTGCGGTGGCACCAACAGCAACGCGGTTCACAATATGTACACCAAGGCGGCTTGCTCGGAAGTATGTGCTGAAAGGGCTTTGACGGCCCGTAGCGCCAACGTCAAGCTCCCGGCGGAACCCGCCAAGGGTAGCGAGGTCGAAAAGGAATTCAAGGTGACCGCCAAGATGATCAAAGAGCTCATGACCCGCGTCAAGGATCTCAATGGTATCACGGATGATCAAAAGGCTTGGGCAAAGATTGCCGCGATTGTCGGATAGTGAAAGAAAAAGTGAAAAAATCTCTTGACTATCCTCATACGATCAGGTATAGTTAAGACAGACAGGGAAAGCCGCCGTATCTAGGCTTGACAATCGGAGAGACGATACAAGGGAGGTTTATCATGAATCAGTTTCCAGCCATTTACAACTATGCGTGTAACAATACCGGGAAAGAAGATGCGAGTAAGGAATTTCGTGAATACATCGCCCGATTTGGGCTTGATCGGAATAACGTCTTTCTTGCTTTCATGTCAGAAGTAGATAATGTGTGCCCCGATCTTGCTCTTAGGGCTGAATATCGGAAGAAAATCAAAGAACAGTAGCATGAAACATGCTTTTGAACCGTAGTAGACAAAACAGCGCGAGCGGGCTTGTGTGGGTCTTCCAGCAGTAGGATACCGGCGTATGAGCCGGAGACTCAGGTGCAATTCCTGACGAAGCCAAGCCGTCGAAATCACGGGAAGTATCCAAGCGGATCGCGACCGCGAAAGATACCTTGTCAAAGGCATGTTTGATGTTACTGCATACGTCTGCAAAAAGAATCTGAATAAAATCTGTATTTTTCTCTTGACTTTGGTTGATCTATCGGGTATAGTGATAATGTAACAACAGAGATAGCTACAAAGACGGGGATGTACAGTAGGGTAACAGACATGGCCTTGACTATCGCCTTAAAAAGCCGGGTAGAAAGAAGCCATGCGAAAGATCCGGAGTTAAACAGCCGGTGGTTACCAACAAGGGAAGGTCAGGGATTGCACCCGTATCCGCACCTCCCTTTTTCTTTGTCCTTATCTTTGTAAGTTAATGGGGTGGTAAATATGCCGCCATTGGCGGAGAGCATCCCCTAGCAGAGAAGGAATGACGTTTACCGACCTCTCTGTGTGCGCCCTGAGTTGGGAGACTTACAAAGACTTTTGAATGCGTGGGTGGTGAGAAGTGGCGTACCTCTGGGCCTGTAAACCCATCGGATAAGATCGCCAGTGTTACAGCACGAAAGTCTACCCATTTGTATTAACCCCGCCAAACCTCTCCTTTAAGGTCTGGCAGTAACCGGCGTAGCAAATACTGCGACAGTGACGTTTGGCAGGGGTTGTTATTCGGTAACAGTGGCGGAATGGCATACGCGCCCTGCCGGTACCGGCCTGTTGGCTGGGAAATCAAGGTGGGCAATCACGGCCCGTGGGGGTTCGAGCCCCTCCTGTTACCGACCTTTTTCTGTTCTTTGACATTTGATAACCGTACAGGGATGTAGGCTTAGAAGCAGCCATTAGGCACCCCCGCAAGGGTAAGGCCTTTCTGATACCCCGGTATCAGCATATAATGAGTCGGGCATTGCCCAACGTAGTTTTCGTAACGTAGTGGAAAGGCATCCCATACTACGTGAAAAGCCTTGACGATCCGCCACAACTTGAATGACAACTTTGATTTATGTCGGTCTTGCCGCTGACAGATGCGGAAAAAGCGAGCCGGAGTCGCTCCCGGACGTGACTACAGGGGACGGCTACCCCTAAGAGGCGAAATACGTTGGGACGCCGCGAAGGTAGCAGGTAATATCTGTGACCCTTTCTAGATAGGTGTCCCCGTTTGGCGTAGAAGCACACCTGTACGGTTATCATTATTACACGCCTGTAGCTCAGTTGGACAGAGCGTAGGTTTCCTAAACCTAAGGCCTCCGGTTCAAGTCCGGACGGGCGTACCAATAAAGGCAATGCCGGGTGATTCCGGCATTTTTCACCTAAAGGGGTATCATGGAAAAAGTATTCCCGACCTCGATTGAGGCTTATGTGTCTGAGCTACGGCGATTTCTCATGATATTGGATCTGGCTGGGATTGAAACCAAGGTTGAATATTCCTGCGGTAAACCCACCCTGAATGATAAGCCTGCGGTAAGAGTGCATATCAACGGCTTTTATGCCATGTTTGTTCTGGACGATACCTGTAGAACAAGCATTGATACGTTTCTCTACACTGTATCCTGCCATTTTACCCACCGTGGCGGGTACTTCTCCAAGAAGACAGAAGCGAACGTAACCGTTTTTCTCTACCTTGAACGGTATAAAGAGGAATATAACCGTGCTAGGAGGTCTGATGATCCGCATGACTAAAGAAGAAATCTCGGACGCCATCGGTGAAATCACGATACCGCTCCTTTTATATGGGATTGATATAGACGAAACAAAGCGCGGAGATCACCTTGTGATTACCGTGCTTAACCATCTTATCTGGATAGGGCAGGGGCTCTCGAATCAAGAGATTGTCTTGGTAGGATACCGCTACACAGAGGAGAGAACGCGGTACTGGGACAAGCGTAGCTTTCAATACCTACTGGCGCGGACTATTTGTATTGTTTTGATAAAAGACGGGAAGCATTCCGACGCTATATCATGTCTTAACGGATACCACATTTAATTCCGTTTTTTCTCTTGACTAAGCCGACCCAGTAGGGTATATTGAAGCATGAAACTGCATACGTATGCAGTCGCGGGGGCTAAGATGGGGATGCGAGAGGACTTCATTGAACAGCTATCACCCCTTATTATGGCGCTCACCCTGAGTGGTGTCAATATATGCACAAGGACGGGTATTAGTAATTCCTACTTTATCTCGATGTCGCACGATGGCATACCGGCTACTTTTGGTGTATTCCTGTATGATGATAAAACCATTGGTATACGGTCAACCATTGGAAGTTCTACCACGGTATATGGATGTAGTAATAGTATACGCAGGAGAATTATCTCGGTAGAAGACGCTGTTAAGAAGGTTACCGCAGAGATTCTGGAGTATCTTGGGAAATGAATAGACTTATTCCGACTATTTATAACAAGATATCACCAACGGTTATGGCTTATCAACTAAGCGGGCTTCCGCTGGAGATACGCCGTCGTCGGGGAGAAATCAGGATCATAAACGAGGAAAGGCTTATACGGATAAAGCTAATGTATAAGGGAAGCACGATACGAGATACCCATGTGGCGGTAGAGTATTTCATAGATACTGGATCAAACATATACAGTATAAAGAACTTATCCGTTGCAAATACCGTAGCTTCTGTCCTTGAATGCCTTAGCGGGTGGGCCGGGTACCCGGAGTGTGAAGATGTGGACTAAGAAAGAGCTTGAAGATGCCATGATTCCTATTCTGACCGCATATGCGCTCAGCGGGTGTCATTATTCCATTCAATCGTTCGCAGACAAAAAGAAGATGTCAGATGATAGCGGTATGCTCTTCTATTTTGGAAAGAACGGATCTTCTGTACTTGTGCTGGTGAACCTCCTTGCGAATAGCTTTTACATCTGGGGTAAATCACGCAGGGCAAGCCCATATGAAGCCTTTCATATAACGGTCTGCGAAGAATTGGACTTGATCATAAATGGATGCTGATACCCTTAACAGAGAATTAGAGCCGATCCTGATGGCGTACCGGCTTTCCGGGTACACCTTTGATGCCGATAGCAGTCCGGGGACGGTTAACCTCCACTTGGGGCTGTCTACAAACGGGAAAGTATGGAACGCCTTACTGGTTATGCTCCGTAGTGATGGTAGTTACCTTGTCTGGGGTAAAGAGGAAAAGATGGTACCGGAGAAAGACCTTATTAGCGCCATTGTGGATGCCCTTGAAGGATACCGGGAATAGCCATGACAGAACAAGATGCCCTTATAGGTGAATTCCTACTCCCGCTTCAACTCGCCGGGATTGAATGTGATTATGCCACCGTATACGGGAATAGCCCCCGAGGGGGTAATTTCTGCAAAATAAAGATAAAAATCGGGGTAGAATACCTCTATGTAGACCTTGATGAAAACACAGTTTCCGGGGTGCATTTTATGGATGACCACCATATGCTGTATTTGGTGGCGGCTGCTTTCGGACGCGGCTGGGATCACTACACTTTTGTGTATGAATACCTGAAAGCGCACGAGGATGCTTATTTGGAACGGATAAGTAGATGAGTAAAGAGCAAGCTATCTCTTCCATTAATGAGTTCCTTCTCCCGCTGAGGCTGGCCGGTGTGGAGTGTGACGTCTGTGACTACGGTAGCATCGCTTCGGTAACAATTAGCGGCTATCGCTGTACAGTAGCCCTGTCTGATAATTTTGATCGAAGTTTTGCGCACATGTGCTATGTCTTTAGCTTCGGCGTCATTTGTACTGATGCGGAGCTCATAATGAGTTATTCTAGTGCCTATCTCAAGAATTCATCGGACACCATAGCGAAGCTATTGGAGAACCAAGATGACTCCACAACAGCTTAAAGCGGCCCAAGAGGTATTAGAACCTCTATTCATGATCTACCGCCTACAAGGGTATGCGGTAGAATGGCTCCAAGAAGAGGAATATGAACCAATTCCGGGAGATGTATGTCATATCACGATACACGATGGAGACATCATACGTTCCATCTGTATTGATCTAGTTGTAGATAATTGTGGTAGATACTCCTGTAAAAACTGGTCAACAGTAACATGGAGCAAGCTAAAGCGGCTCCCGAATCAGGTAGATTATCACTTAAGAGAATTCCTTAAAACCATATAAAATATTCATTTTTCTCTTGACTTTCTCCTGCTGATCGTGTACAGTAGTAGAAGAAAGGGGATACTATGTCTGACTTCTATGAACTGAAGGTCAATGAAGAAGACCTTATGTCGATGGACGGCAAATGCCCCAAGTCGATTCAGGACGTTATTGACACGGTTATCCAATTGAACCAGAAGAAGATGGATTGATTTGGAAGAGGAAGCCAAACGGACATTCACGAAGATCACTGTGACAAACAGGTCGGATAGCTATTGCCCGGTATGTAAGAAGTCCGCCGGATATAGGCCGTATACCCGAGGGAGCTAC
>Ga0265297_10005890_pt1 | contig 18264 bp, 20 predicted proteins | sample Munlanlwell13791_FD_192502 | JGI IMG/M metagenome (GOLD analysis project Ga0265297, IMG submission 192502) | Leachate microbial communities from a municipal landfill in Southern Ontario, Canada - Leachate well 137-91 | ecosystem: Engineered > Solid waste > Landfill > Unclassified | place...
CCCACCCTCCTTTTCGCGGAACAGAAAATCCGTTCATGAATTTAAACTTGCAAATTATATCCTTGAAAGTTCGCACTTCAAGATGATGCAACCCCGGAGGCGCATTTGCCGTCGGCGGTCCTTCCAAAAAGGAAAACAATTTCTTTTTCGGGTCATTCTGAACCGATTTTTTTATCTCTTTGGAAAATTTTTTCCATTTTTCTCTTGCGTGTCTTTCAACATCTTTGAAATTGTACATTTTATCAAGTTTTGGTGGAATAAGAAGTTTTTAAAATTTGGGGAGATACTCTTAGTTCCGAAGATGCAGGACATAAATTATATTAAATATTTAAACTATTTTCTCCTCAGCAGTTAATGAACATCGTATTATTAATTTTGTTAATTCTTGCAACAATTTCAATTTTAATTTTCTGCGCGTTTTTTGTTTTCCCGTGGTTTTTCGGTGCGCCTTACGATGTTTCGCGAAAACCTGCTTTGAAAAATATTGTAAAACTCACCAACCCGAAAAAAGGAGATAAAATTGCCGAATTAGGTTCCGGCGACGGAAGAGTTTGTGTTGCCCTTGCCGGTAAAAACAAATACGCAGAAATCCACGGGTATGAAATAAATCCGTTTTTAGTTTTAATTTCACGTTATAAAATTAAAAAAATGAATTTGCAAAATCGTGTAAAAATCTACTGGAAAAATTTCTGGAATGTAAATTTAAAAAATTTTAACAAAATAGTTTTTTTCCAGTTCAGCACTATAACAGAAAAACTTGAAAATAAATTTGAAAATGAATTAAAAAAAGGAACAAAAATTATTTCACATAACTGGAAACTACCGACGTGGAAAATAAAAAAACAGCTTGGCAGAGACCATTTAAGTTATGGGATTGTTTATTTGTATGAAAAATAATTATTCAAACTTTTCCAAAAAATCTTTTTCAGTAAAGTGCAAATCTCCTGACGGGATTATAATACAATAGGGTTTTCTCACGCCCGTAAACTCTCTTAATTCATCCATGTCGCGATATAAGATTTTCTGATTTTTTGTTCCCAAACTCTGGCATACGATTAATTTCTTTAATTTTATATTATATTTTTCCGACGAAGATTCTAATTGAATCAAAGCATCCTGAAAATCAAGTCCTATGTCAATTAAAATAAGTGAGTGCGCTTTTGCTCTTTGATTATCTTTAATAATTTCCATAAAACTATCCGGAGTAAAATTCTTTTTAGAATTCCACGACGGCATTGAAGCGACTTTTCCGAACTTGTAAGCATGCAAACCCGTTTCAGCAACGGCATCAAACACTGAACCTGCATGAATTATTTTTGTTTTAATTCCGGATTTTTCGCATTCATCAAGAATTGCGGTGTGCGTTGTCGCCATAAGCGGACTTCCGTAAATCAACAATGCAACGTCGCTTTTTTTTGCATAATCTATGAATTCCAAACTTTCAACTTTTTCCCTGTTAAGTTCAGAAATATCTTTTCCCAAAGCTTCGCTCAATTCTCCGACGGAATACGGGAAATCGACGGTATAATTTTCAAGAAAAACTCTTTTGCATCTTTTTACAATTTCGTAACCTTCCAAAGAAATTCCTTTTGAATTCAATCCTAAACCTATTAAGTATAACATGTTTTAAAGAGAAAATTTTTATTTATTAAGTTATCTAATATTTGGAATTAAATCTTTATCCCAATAGCTAAATTCGCATCTATCGTACCTGCATCTGCTTCCGAAATATCCCCCCTTGCTTCACGGTCGTATTGGGTTGTCAAATCCTCCCATCTTTTTCTGTTCAAATAAATATGCACTTCCTTGCTTTTCAAGAGCTCAACATCTGGATAACATTTTATATGAAAACCCGGCTCCTCCATAAAACCGCTTTCCTCAACAGTATCTACAATATTTAGAAACACTCTTATATTCAGGTCATTTACTTTGCACTCAAGATTTTCTTTTGATTTATCCTCTTTGACCAAATTAATCTTTAATCCCGTCGCAAGTATTGAAGCTCTCATAATTTTTTATAGAACCATCAATTAAATATTTATCTAAATATGCAGAACCTTAAACGTCTTTAAATCCTGAAATTTTTCTTCTTTTTGCTCCACTTTTTTTATCTGCGAATGTTTCGGGCCCTGTTTGCACAATTCAATCATTTTATTCACGTCCTCGGAATTCCCCTCAAGGAAAATTTCAATCCGGCCGTCTTCAAGATTCCTCACAAAACCTTTTACGTTATACCTTTCCGCATTTTCTTTTACGAACGCCCTGAAAAAAACTCCCTGAACGGTTCCGGTTATGTACAATCTTACAGATTTTTTCATTTTATTCAGAATTTATCCTATTGTAAAACACAAACACGGTTTATATTTTTATTTATTCAAAAGTTAAAACTTAATATTTATAAACACAAAAATTTTTCGTAAAGTTCATTTAAATTATTGAGGTTAAAATGGAAATTCCCAGTTATTTTGCAAAAGAATATTTTGATACATTGAAAGAAGAGCTGAGAACCATACGCAATAAAAAAAAGTCGCTCAAATATTGCGATTCACAATTACTGGATAGATTAAAACAATCAGTTGACGCCCAATGCACAGAACTTGACCAAAAATATTCGGAGTTGAGAAGAGTTTACAAAAAAAGATTTGACCATCTCGAAATAAATGAACTTGTTGGAGAGTATAAGAAAAAAGTTTTTAGGATTATTAGTTTGGAGAAAAGGATGAGCAATTTGAAAATCCTTGAAGATAAAATTTGCATTGCGAAATTTAGGAAAAGGAAGCAACTAAAACGGATTTTATACGATTTTGAAAATCCCGACGGGGAATTTGCCCGGCGAAGAAGAGATTTTGAGGAGCTTTATTCAAAAATGCTTGATAAAGGAATTTTAATTGAACATTATCTTATGAATCCAAACTAATTATTAATTAAAAATTCAACAAAATGCGGATGCTTTCAAATTTTTAAATTGGTTTGATTTTATTCTATCCTTTTTATAATTTCTTTCATTCTATCCAGGGTTTTTTTATTTTCTCTTCCTGAATGATATTCTTTTGTATAAAATTTCATTCTTCTGTAAATTTCTTTTATTGACGCTTCTCTGCATATTTTATCATCAATAATTCCTGATTTTGTGTTTCCGATTCCCATGTCCGTCGGTGAATGGTAGCCAAATGCCGATTTACTTTTTGTAATTAAATTTGCGAGTTTCATTAAAATTGAAAAATTTTTTATGTCGCGATTATAATTAACGGATTTTATTTTGTAATGTTTTAAATGATAAAAATCAATTTTGTTCTTATCCTGTAAATCAGCCGTCGCTGCTTCATATGCCAGATTAATCGGATGGTTTAGAGGCAAATTCCAAACAGGGAAAGTTTCAAATTTCGCATAACCCGAATTTATTTTGTTTTTTGAATCGTGGTAAATTTGGCTCATTGCCGTCGCCATTTTTCCCGAACCGCCGGCAGCTCCTGTCACGACAATTAATTTTGATTTCAATTTTATATACGGGTTTTTTTTGTAACCTTTGATTGCGTATTCCGGACTTTTAATGTAATTTGGAATTTCGTTATGGGTGTAAATTTTTTTAACAAATTCCGCAATCTTTTTTTTGAAATCAAAAACTGCCTTGTAATTTTTTTTAGAATATCGTGTTATAACAACATAAATATTTTTTGAAACTTTTCTTTTAAGAATTTTTATATCTCTCAAACTTTGTTTTGTGTAATTTAGTTTAAAATCTCCGAGACGTTTTAAACTTTGAATATCATTTGCATTCACGCAGTAAATTATTTCTAATCCGCCCGGAATTTTTGAAAGTGCTCTTAAAATATTTAATTTTGTTCTAGGATTATAACCCGGAAGAACTCTTGAAGCGTGTCCGTCGTAAGTTAAATGCCCGCCGAATTCAAGGTAAAATCTTTCATACTTTTCCGCCCGTTTTAAAATTTCGTTTTCTTGAATAAAATTATATCTTGAATTATCAAATCCTCTTTTCATTTTAGTCCACTCAAATGAAAAATACAAATTTTGTATTTGCTTTTTTCATTCTTTTTATAATAAAAGGATAATTATAAATATTTGTAAAATATAAAATAAAAATAAAAAAATAAAAATTATCTTATTCTGAAAGTTGCACTTACCGTCGCTGTGATTTCCTGATCGCTTGGCGAGATGTTCATTGCCGTTGCTCTTGCAGACGCAGCATCTTCTTCAGAAACCCCTCCGGTGGATTTTGCCGAATACAAATTCCATGGATAATATCCGAAGTCGCTTACCGAAACTGAAACCAGTTTTCCGGCGTTTTTTCCGAAGCCATCAGCAACAGCGTCGGCTTTTATTTTTGCATCTTCAGCTGCAAGTTCAAGCGCCTGTGCCTTGTATTTGTTTTGCGATTCCTGTGTCAGTTCAAAATTTATGTAACTGATTCCTGCACCGGAGTCAATTCCTGCCTCGACAACGTCGGATAATTTGTCAGAATCGTTCACGCTAAGTTCAAGCTTCACAGAATGAACCGCCTTATATCCGTTTTGTTCTTGTTTTGTTCCGTCCCATTCATAATTCGGATAAACGCTGAAACTTTCCGTCTGAATTTCATCTCTGTCAAATCCGAGCGCAATTAAAGAAAATACTAAATCATCATAAATTTCTTCATTTGCGTCCTGCGCCTGAGATGCCGTATCATTTACAGTTTCTATGTTGAAATAGACAGTTATTAAATCAGGCGACGCTTTTATCGTCGATATTCCCTGAACGGTCACGCTGTTTCGCGAATTTCCTACGGCGGAATTAAACGTCAGCAAAGCAACAAGTGCAATTATTAAAATAACGCCTCCGATTATTGAGGTTATTGCAATTGCGTTGTTTTCACTTTTCATTTTGTTTACCTCCTTTCACTTGTCTAAACATTTTATTTTTCATAATTATTATAGATAAATCTTATATTTAAATAATGCGAAGAGTTCGACGTGGGTTGAAGTCATTGAAAAGATTTTTATAATTGAATGTTCTTTATTTTCTATGGAAAAAACAAGAGTAATAAAAAGGGCTTTGGCGAATGCAATAATCACTGCAATTTATGTTGTTTTAATAGGTTCTTTCATTTATTTTGGTGAGAAAATTTTTGGAGAAGCCCCCAATATATTAATTCCGATAGTTATGCTTATGCTTCTTGTTTTTTCAGTTGCCCTTACAGGATTTTTAATTTTTGGAAAACCTGTTATGCTATATTTAGATAATAAAAAGAAAGAAGCAATTTCTTTGCTCGGATATACTTTGGGATTTTTGTTCGCAATAACTCTGATTGTATTCTCTTTTTTGACAGTATTGATATTATAACTCACAATTTTCTCCAATTAACAATTGAAAATATTCCTATTGCAATTATTCCGCCGACTAAAAACCAAAGCCACAACGGTGTTCCAATCGGACTTATCAAAGTGTCAGGAGAAACAGGCGCTGCGCTTCCTGCTTTTGCCACGCCGTCCGACGCCGTTCTCAAAATTTCTTCACCTGCATCTACAACAGAATTCGAAGCATATTTTAATTTTTCATAAACCCAAACTGAAAAAGTTCCGACGGCAGTTAAGATGAATGCAGGAATTATTGATTTTAATTTTTCTGAAACTTTTTTCTTATGCGAAATGATTATCGATTTATTTGAAAGTTCATACATTACAATTTTTTTTCCTTTCTTGCTCCAAAAAAAATTTTTTCTTTTCTGCACAAATCCCGAATCAAGAAGTTTTTTTATATTATACTCAACCGTGTTCAGAGGAATTTTCAAAGCGTCGGACAAATCTTTTTGTGAGGCCTCGGGCGTTTCGGCAAGATGATTAATTATCTTTTTGCACGTCGGACTTGAGAGCACTTCAGAAATCGCTTTAGATTTGTCGTCATCAAGTGAAATGAGGATGTAATTATTTTCTGCCATGTTTTATTCAAGTAAAAATTATTTATAAATTTTAGGAAAGGTTCAATAGGAATTGAAGTTATCCCGTCGGGCAAAAATTTTATTCAATTCTGAAATTTTTTAAAAAATATTTTCCAAAAAATAGAAATATTTATAAACCCATTTTTTTATTAACTAATCATGGCTAAAACAAAACCAAACATGAATGTAGTTTTCGTCGGGCATGTTGATGCAGGAAAATCAACAACAGTCGGAAGATTGATGTTCGATACTGGCGCAGTTTCTGAACAGGAAATGGCGAAGTTAAGACAGGAAGCCGAAAAATTCGGTAAGGCCGGATTTGAATTCGCTTATGTCATGGATAAAATTAAAGAAGAAAGAGAGAGAGGAGTTACAATTGACCTTTCTTACAAAAAAATTATAACACAAAAATATGAACTCACAATCATTGACGCACCTGGACACAAAGATTTCGTTAAAAATATGATTACTGGCGCTTCACAGGCAGATTCTGCATTTTTGGTTATTGCTGCGCCTGCCGGAGTTCAGCCTCAGACTACGGAACACTTGTGGCTTTTGAGAACAATGGGTGTTAAAAATTTAGCAATTGCAATAAACAAAATGGACGCTCTTGAATATTCTGAAGATAAATTTAACAAAGTTAAAGAAGAAGTTGGAAAGCTTTTGAAAGGTGTTGGAATTTCACCCGAGAAAACAGCTTTTATTCCGTGCTCCGGATTGAAAGGCGATAATATATCAAAGAAATCTGATAATATGCCCTGGTATAAAGGACCAACAATATCCGAACAATGTGATTTGTTCCCTGCTCCTGAATTACCGACTAATCTTCCGATGAGAATGCCTGTTCAGGATGTTTATGAAATCACAGGTATTGGAACAGTTCCCGTTGGTAAAATTGAAACAGGAATAATGAAAGTCGGACAGAAAGTCAAAATCCTCCCAGGAAGAACTGGAACAGGAATTGACGGCGAAGTTAAGACAATAGAAATGCATCATGAAGCAATGCCTGAAGCTTTGGCAGGAGATAATGTTGGTATTAGCATAAGAGGAGTCGGCAAAAAAGACCTCGCAAGAGGAGATGTTATCTGCGACGCTTCTGCTCCGGTGCCAATCGTTGAAGAATTTATAGCAACAATCACTGTAATAAATCACCCGACTGTTTTGGCTAAAGGATACACTCCTGTATTCCACATCCACACAGCCCAGGTTCCGTGCCAGTTTACAGAATTAATTGCAAAAATAAATCCTGCAACTGGTGAAGTTATCCAGCAAAATCCTGATTTCTTGAAAAATGGAGATTCTGCAAGAGTTAGAATCAAGCCAATAGGACATTTGTGCTTAGAAACTCAGAAAGAAAATCCGTGGATGAGCAGATTTGCAGTTAGAGACGCTGGCGCAACTGTTGCTGCAGGTATGTGCAACGAAATCACAAAAAAGAAATAATTTTCTTTTTAATAAATCTAAAATTCTAAAGTTCTAAATTTAAAATGACATTTCTAATTAATTTAATAGAAATTTTTTATAATTTTCTGAAAGGATTCTGAAATTCAGAATTTGAATGCACATTATTAAATACTTCAAACCATTTATCTTCGCATGGACGAAAAAGACAGATGCGGAAAACATCCTGATGATTATCTTGGGCTGAACCCGGAAGAATTTGTGGAAGAAAGATTTGGCGGATGGAATGGTGGTTACAAAAAAGGTTTTTTTTCGGGGCTGGAAAAAGAATACGCTAAACAATCAAAGGGCGACCGTGAACGCGGAAGAGTTCAACTTTCAGGCGGTCTTGAAAATTTATCCAAAGCATGTTATGAAGTTTCAAAAGGAATTATTCCGTCGGGAAAAGTCAAAGAAGCAATTAGACCCGGAAAAGCTGCAGAAATATTCGGATTTACAACTTATTTCTATCAGCAAAAATGTTTTGAACTAATGGAACCGGAAATGCCCGGGAATTTTGGCGGTGTTTTAAGGTCAATAAATCAGGTTTGCAAAGCATGCAAAAAGTATATGAAAAATTCTTCATGATTAAGAAAACTTTAAATACCTAAATTTTGTAAATTCAGTATTAGGAAAATATCATCACATTCACGATAGGTATTATCACTTACATCACATTCATTGCTTCGTATTGAAGTTTAGTAAGAGTTGTATTCGGTATTTTTCTAAGTAAAACCTTAAGGTTTTAATTAATTAAACAGGAAATAAAAAAATGGCTAAAGCAAATCAAAGATTTTCATTATCCATTTTAGAAAACTAAAATGGCTAAAGTAAGTCCGGTATCAATAAAATATATGATACATGCGAATTTTTCGGCTGAAGGCGCTTTGGAAAAACCCGACGTTATCGGTGCTCTTTTTGGGCAGACAGAAGGTTTACTCGGCGCTGAGCTTGAAATGCGTGAATTGCAGAAAGAAGGAAAAATCGGAAGAATAGAAGTTGATTTACAGCGTGACGGAAAAAGAACCGTCGGTAAAATCACCATTCCGACAGCATTGGACCAGTCAGAGACAACTTTAATTGCAGCAGCAGTTGAAACGATAGAAAGAATTGGCCCGAGCGATTCGCAGATTGAAGTTGAAAAAATCGAAGATGTCAGAGGAAGCAAAAGGGACTACATCCTTGAAAGAGCGAAAAAACTCATGCAGGGAATTCAGGGTTCTTCTGATTCGCGAGAAATTTCAAATGCGATAAAAACTTCAGTAAGAGTTGCGAACATTCAGGAATACGGCGACGAAAAACTTCCTTTCGGCGGGGATTTGGAAAGTCCGGAATTAGTTGTTGTTGAAGGTCGTGCGGACGTTGTAAATTTAATGCGCGCAGGAGTCAACAATGTTATCGGTATGAGTGGAACGAAACTTCCTGATGCGATAAAAGAACTCGGAAAATCCAAAGATCTGACTTTGTTTGTCGACGGTGACCGCGGAGGAAAATTGATAATCCAAAACGTTACTGACAATGCAAACATTAAGTATATCGCAATCGCGCCTGACGGAAAAGAAGTTGAGGAACTTGCCGGGAAAGAAATTCTCATGAACCTGAGAAAAAGAATTCCTTTGGAAGAATATTTCAGAAGAGAAAGATATTTGTCAATGAATTCAAGAAACGACAGAAATTTTTCTAATTATTCCAATCGTTCAAATTATTCCAACTCCGGAAATCGTCCTGAAACTCCCGCAGAAAAAGTAGAACTTGACGACGACAAAAAGCAAATTTTGAAGGACATTTTTATGGAAATTGAAGGAACAGGAAAAGCAATTTTGCTTGACAGTTCGCTTAAGGAAATAAAATCCGTTTCAGCGAGAGGATTGAATTTAACTTTAAGAAAAATTTCCGCAAAACCTTCGGTGCTTGTAATTGACGGCGCTGTCACAGGCTCTTTAATTGAAGTCGCGGAAGAAATCGCATGTCAGATAATTGTAGCAAAGAATTTTTCAGCAACAAGCGAAAAAATTCAAATGCTTAGTTTTTAATTTAATCCGGAGAATTTTTTCTCCTATTTTTCTTTTTTTTCTTTTATTTTTTTCTTTCTCAAATTATCGCCTCTTTCATTGGTTGAATATTTCAAGAAAGTTGAGCAATTTCGTTAAAATTTTTTATGGCTTAACGTTTTAGAATAGCGGAACAATTAAACGAAGTAAATTGTGAAGCGGGTATTAGCCACGAAGTGTAAATTCACACAAATATTTTTATATTAACTGGTTATGCAAAATTTATGGATACTAAAGAATTAAAGCGAATTTTAAATAAGAATTTCAAAAGGTCCAGAGAATTTATAGAAGAAACGCTTGAAATAAAATTGACAAATATCGAACTGTTGGAATTAAGAAAACTGAACGAGTTTTGTCACAATCTTTACATCCGGGATTGCGATTTATTTCTTCCCGATGGATTTCTGGAAGATAAAACATCTATAAATCCTTATCTCGAATCTGCACTCATTTTTATGAATAAAAATTATGGAACTCAAATTAATTATCCGGAAGGAGATTACGAAAAATTGAATTACAATAAAACAAAATACGGATTTGAAGGGGATATTGATTATTATTCCTGCGGATTTCAAAAAATCCAGGATGAAATGCATAACCGAATTGGATATTAATTTTCACAATAATCCTTTTAAACCCAATTAATCTATTTTGAAACTATGGCAAGCTACAAAGAAGAAGAACTTGGATATGAATATACTTTCGGAAAATTTGTCCGCAAAAATATAGGCCGATCAGTCGGTTGGATAATTTTTACAGGATTATTAACACTCGCAGTAATAAATGAAAGATCTAAAAAAAATGATGTTCAAAACAATCTTGAAAAAACTGTAACTTCTGACACAACAATTCCGCCAATTCCGCTTGTTTCAAGAGGCAATGTAACTTATTTTAATTATCAAAATTTTTATAATTCAAACGATTCTATTTCTTACAAATAATTCCGTCGATAAAATGCTGTCCAAACATTCAGGAACAATTTTATTTTGACCTGTCCTATCCTGTCACTTACACTTAATGTCATTTTAAAATTAAGCATTTATGTCATCACCATAAAGTTTATAAACGAAAACCAGTACTGGATAATTGTGGAAAACAATGTTTTTCCGCAAAACTAAATAAATAAAATGGTAACAAAAATGGATACAAAGAAACTATTGGTTTCTTTAAGTCTTGCAGTTCTTGCAATCTTTATGGTTGCTACAGTTAGTGCAGCTGAAGTTGTTGTTGGAACACCATTAGTGGAAATTGATGGTTCTGACGCATTGGGACAAACAGTCTCTGTTGTTGCAGGTGAATCTATTGCAGTTTCAATAGAATTCGTTGCAGCAATTAATGCAACTGAAGTTGAAATCGAACTTGAACTTGGAGATTCTGAAGTTGTTTCAAAAGTTTTCGATGTTGAAGCTGGAAACACTTACAGAAGATCACTCAGAATTGATGTGCCTTTTGAACTCAAAGACGAAGTTTCTGATGACTTAGAATTAGAAATAAGAATCGGAAACGGAGACGACGAATCAAATTATGAAAATAATGAATTCGTTCTTAATGTTCAAAGACCATCATTCAATCCTGAACTTAAGTTAGTTAGTGCCCCTCAGAATGTTGACGCAGGAGAAACTTTCCCTGTTGACATCGTTTTGAAAAACATGGGTTACAACGAACTTGACGATGTTTATGTAACTGTAGCTATCTCTGAATTGAACGGCGTTTCCAGAACACTTTATTCTGGCGACCTTGCTCAGTTAGATGAGGCTCCATACTGTGATAGCGATGACGATGACTGCGATGATACTGTATACGGACAGGTTTATTTGACAGTTCCTTACGATGTTGATGCTGGTGTTTACACACTTGAAGTTACTGTTGAAAACGACGACGTGGTTTTGAAAGCTTCAAAAGCTCTTGGAATCAATAATGAATTTTCAGGAAACGTTGTTGTAGTTTCTTCAAGCAAATCAGTTTCAGTTGGCGAAGATGCTGAATACACTTTGTTGCTTGTCAACCCGACAAACCAACTTAAGGTTTTCACAATCGTAACTGAATCAAACGCTCAGGTTAACTCCGGAGTTGTTGGACAGACTGTTGTAGCAGTTCAGGCAGGTTCAAGCGAAACTGTTACTGTGAAGGCAAGTGCAGAAGAAGCTGGAACATATAACTTTAAGGTTAGTGTTCTTTCTGGAAATGCAGTTGAAAGCACAGAAACTTTAACTTTGAACGCTGAAGAAAAAACTACAGCTAATCCTATAATCGTTCTTACAGTTATCCTTGCAATAATTTTCTTGGTACTTTTAGTTGTACTAATCGTACTTTTAGGAAAGAAACCTGCAAAGACTGAAGAATTCGGGGAAAGTTATTACTAAATTTTTATTTTTTTCTTTTTTTTCTTTTCTACTTTCCCTTTCCTTTTTAAGAAATGCGAAAACATCTCTGCGAGATTTCCGCGTCGCCCGCCGAAGCGTCGGCGAACGAAAGAGTGTGATGAATATAAACTTGGGTATCACAAATTGAAATTAATAATAAACGAATTTGGAAGCTATCTTTCAAAGAAAGAAAATCGTTTTGTTATAAAATTGAAAGAAAAAGAAGAAGAGTTTTCTGCAGACAAGGTTGAACAGATTTTGATTTCTTCCCCGTCATCAATTACTGAGGGGGCCGTAAGACTGGCTATAGATAATAATATAGATATCGTTTATACAAATTTTCGCGGCAAGCCTTTTGCAAGAATATATCCTTGCACCCTTGGAGGAACAACTTTAACAAGAAGAGAACAGGCAAAAGCGTATTTTAATGAGAAAGGAAATGAGATTGTTAAGAAAATTCTTGATGCTAAGTTAAAGAATCAGTTGTTTTTAATAAAGAGATTAAATAAAACAAGAGATAACTTATTTAAAAATGAGATTAAACAATTTGAAGAAAATTTAGATAAATTTAATTTAGTAGAAGTTGAGAGCATAGATCAAAGTAGAGACTCTTTATTGGGTTATGAAGGTTACGCTGCAAAAATCTATTTCTCTTGTTTAAAACAGATCGTTCCTTTCAGAGAAAGAGAACCGAAATCTGAAGACATTTTTAATATGTGTTTAAATTATGGATACGGAATTTTATATTCTGAAATTGAACGAGCCTGTGTTTTATCTGGTTTAGACCCTTATTTGGGATTTTTGCATACGGATAGATATGGAAAGCCTTCAATGACACTTGATTTAATTGAACAATTTAGACCTTTAATTGACAGAGCAATAATAAATTTGTTTGTTCAAAAGAGAATTTCGGATAAAGATAAAGAAGAAATTGGCGAGGCAATTTTATTAACAAAAGACGGAAGAACGAAAATAATTGAAGAAGTGCAAAATTCTTTAGCCAATGAAACAAAATTCAAAGGAAAGAAAATAAAATTTTCAAATTTAATTTTGGAACAGGGAAGAGAAATTGTAAGATTTTTATTAAATCAACAGGATAAATACGAGCCGTATATTTTCAAATAAAATGCTCTATTGGTTGATTTATGATATTTCAGAAAATAGGACTAGAAGCAGGATTGTTTCTATTTGCAAAAATTACGGACTGTTTAGAATTCAAAAAAGTTCATTCATGGGAGATTTGTCAAAAAACAAAATGGAAATGCTTGCTTTGGAGATAAAAGATCTTTCTCTTGGAGAAGATGATTGTGTTTTTATAATTCCCTCTTGTAAATCATGTTTTTCTGAAAAGGAAATAATGGGGCATCTTGAAGAGGAAAAAATAAAGGAGAAAGATTTTTACATTATTCAAAATGATAAGTAAAATTACTGCTGCGGATTTGATGAATTATGAATATTGTCCGAGAATCGTTTACTTTACAAGAGTTCTGAAATTGCCTCAGACAAAAAGCGCTAAACAGAAAAAAGGGTTGGAAAAAGATTTTTCTTTTAAAAAAGATACAGGAAGAAACAAGATTGTAAATAAAAAGAATGCTGGTGAGCCGAAATTGAAAAAGAAATATGGAATTTCTTTGGAAACAGAAGAATTTGCAACAAAAGTTGATTGTCTATTAATTGATGAAGAAAAGAAAGAAGCTTATCCTTTGCAGTTGAAATATGCTAAGAAACCAAGATGTGGATTTTACAGAACACAAAAATTACAGCTTCTTTTTGAAGCAATGTTAACAGAAAAAATTTTAGGGTATGAAGTTCCTTATGGGTATATAAAATATGAATTATCGGGGAATTTGGTTAAAGTTGATTTGGCGGATAGGGGATTATTGTTTGAAACAATTAACAAAGTTAAGGAAATTCTGGAAAAAGAGGTATACCCTCCAGAAACGAAATATAAAAAAAGGCTGATTGACAACTGTTATAGGAGGATATATTGAATGGGCGAAGATTCTATTACTACCGGCATGAAGTTTAAATTGAAGTTGGATAAAGAAACTAAAACCAAATTAGATAATTATTTTGATGAATATGGCAAAGCAATAAGATTTGCTACAAATGTTATTCAAAAAGAGTTAGCTGATGATAAATTTGCTGGAAAAGCAAGACTTGATGAAAATAAAAAACCCCTTCTTGATGAAAATGGGAAAAAAACTTGGGATTTTCCCGAAGAATTTTGTTCTTGTGGGAATAATGTCCATCGGTATGTTAATAGAAAGCCCTTTTGTCAAGAATGCTATAAAAATAAATTTACTGAAAATGGAATAAGAAAAAGAATGTATTCTGCCAAAGGTAGGAAGGCAGAGCATCAAATTAATATTAAAAACACCACTTCTAAGATCTCTCCAACTCATCTACAGTATGCAATAAGAGAGGCCTATAATCTGGATAAATCGGTAAAAAAACAGAGAAAGAAAAGATATGATAATTTAAGGAAATTAAAAATAAAATTGCAGGAATTTATTGACATGAGAGAGGGAAAAAATATTCTCCTACCAAGAAAACAAGGAAGCAGAGTAGATAGATTTATTCATCCTTCCTGGAAAAATAAAGAAAAAAATTTGGATGCTTTTAGAGGATATTCAATTTCCATAATTGGAAGTAAAATAAAGATTTTAGATAGAAATATAAAACGTGAAGAGAAATCTCTTAAAGAAAAAGGTAAAATTAATTTTAAGGCAAAAAAATTAATGTTGCATAATTCTATTAAATTCCTTGAAGGGAATAAAGTTTCTTTTACACTTTTCAAAAAGGAAGAATATGATTTAGATTTACCCAAAAATAATAAGAAATTAAATTGGTTAAAGGAGAGAATAGAATTAATTAGGGAACAAAAGCCCAAATATGCTTATCTTTTGAGAAATGATAGAGGATTCTTTTTGCAATATACTTTAGAAACGCCTTTTGAAATAAATGAAAATTATTCTGGAGCTATTGGTATAGACAGAGGCATAAGCCACATTGCAGTGTGTACTTTTGTCTCTAATGATGGAAAAAATGAACCCCCAAAATTCTTTAGTAGTTCTGAGATTTTAAGATTAAGAAATTTGCAAAAAGAAAGGGATAGATATCTAAGAGGAAAACATAATAAAATTAGGAAGAAGAAAACTATGAGAAACATTGAACCAAGAATAAATATAGTTCTTCACCAATATTCTAAAGAAATCGTTGATTTTGCTAAAAAGAAAAATGCATTTATTGTTTTTGAAGACTTGCAAAAGATATTGAAAAGTAGAGTTAAGATGTCTAAAAAATTACAATATAAATTATCCTTATTTACATTTAAGAAATTGTCTGATTTAATTGATTACAAAGCGAAAAGAGAAGGAATTAAAGTGGATTATGTTCCTCCAGAAAACACAAGTATAGAATGTTCCCGTTGTGGGGAGAAAGTAGACACTCAAAGACCTTTCAACGGAAATGCAAGTTTGTTTAAATGCAATAAGTGTGGAATACAACTCAATGCAGATTATAACGCTTCTATAAACATAGCAAAGAAAAGTTTAAATATGTTTGATTCTTGACTTACGTATTGGTTAAGCACAATATGGAATATTATCTTTAGGATAATATTGACTTACTTCAATACTTTAAGGCTATATGCCGAAAAAGTTGGCGTTGTTGCAACGCAACATGGGGTAACCCAGAAAAGGTTTGAAACCATATCAAACTTTAGTTTTGTTTGAGTCAAGGCTTAAGCAAAATGAACAGACCAATTCTTAATTCCTTCTCTGACCTAAAAGTCAGAATACCTTTTAAAAACAAAATGCAAAAATTGTACATTCCAAAATCCGAGAAAAATTTTAGCTTTTCAAGGTCTGATTCCTTAAATTTGGATGCTATTTCATACTCAGAAAAAAGGGATTAGGGAATGCAACTAAATATTTATATAGTATAGTATATAGATATAGATTATTTCATACTCAGAAAAAAGGGATTAGGGAATGCAACTGTCACCCAACTCAACTTCTGGAACTTTTCCAAGAATTTCATACTCAGAAAAAAGGGATTAGGGAATGCAACACAAATCCATCAACATTTTCTTGAACAATTTTCCATTTCATACTCAGAAAAAAGGGATTAGGGAATGCAACTCCATTCCGGAAGCCATATCGGACGATCTCCTTTTATTTCATACTCAGAAAAAAGGGATTAGGGAATGCAACAACACGATTGATACAGGAAACACCGACGCAACTTTTGATTTCATACTCAGAAAAAAGGGATTAGGGAATGCAACATACAAGACCTCCACGTGCCTTAGATAAATTCAAAAATTTCATACTCAGAAAAAAGGGATTAGGGAATGCAACATTCTGAAATAGAAATTATTGTTTCCGTTGGATAAGATTTCATACTCAGAAAAAAGGGATTAGGGAATGCAACAAACTAACCTGTTTTACATTTCCATAGTCTTCAACAAATTTCATACTCAGAAAAAAGGGATTAGGGAATGCAACTCGTATTGTTGCATCTCAGGAGTTGTTCTAAAAAATTCAATTTCATACTCAGAAAAAAGGGATTAGGGAATGCAACTACATTGCCATTACTGCAGTTAAAATATTGATCACACAAATTTCATACTCAGAAAAAAGGGATTAGGGAATGCAACATTGAAAGTGCTGTTTACTCTTACAGGCTTCCAAGATGGATTTCATACTCAGAAAAAAGGGATTAGGGAATGCAACTCAATCATACATTGGATATAACTACATTGAAGGAACATTTCATACTCAGAAAAAAGGGATTAGGGAATGCAACTCTAAAGTCTTATCGTAATCCATAAAGTGTTGTAGATTTCATACTCAGAAAAAAGGGATTAGGGAATGCAACTGAATCCTCCATAAGATTATACAAATATAATTACTTTAATTTCATACTCAGAAAAAAGGGATTAGGGAATGCAACTAAACAATAACAACCTTATTTTTAACTTTTGTTTTTATTTCATACTCAGAAAAAAGGGATTAGGGAATGCAACTATTGAGAATTTGCATAAGCTTGACAGAGTTTCAAAAGAATTTCATACTCAGAAAAAAGGGATTAGGGAATGCAACATAACTTTAAGTCCCTCAGAAGAAGAGATGATTTGGATGATTTCATACTCAGAAAAAAGGGATTAGGGAATGCAACTGATTATGAAAATTAAAATAAGTATCGCCATTAAAAATTTCATACTCAGAAAAAAGGGATTAGGGAATGCAACTTTTTGTATAAGTTATAATAATATTGGTTTTGTATAATTTCATACTCAGAAAAAAGGGATTAGGGAATGCAACACCGAAAAGGGAGAACAATTACTTAATCAGTTGAACATTTCATACTCAGAAAAAAGGGATTAGGGAATGCAACTAGGAGGAATTGTACTTACATTTAACGTGGGAGACATTTCATACTCAGAAAAAAGGGATTAGGGAATGCAACTTATTTATTTTTATGTCATGAAAAAAAAAGGAAATATTTCATACTCAGAAAAAAGGGATTAGGGAATGCAACTAGGAGGAATTGTACTTACATTTAACGTGGGAGACATTTCATACTCAGAAAAAAGGGATTAGGGATATTTTATTTTAAATAGTTACACCTTTAAACTCGTAACCTTGCTTATGCCATCGTGCATCGAAATTCCATACAAATTCGTTGCTCTTGTAATAACTTCGTCGTTGTGCGTTATCACGATGTACTGTCCTTTCTGCATGTATTTTTTAAGAAGATTTGCAAGTCTCTCCGAATTTCTCTTATCAAGCGCAGCGTCGATTTCATCAAGAATATAAAAACAATAAGGATTCAATTCCTGAATTGCAAAAATCAGCGACAATGCAACCATTGTCTGTTCCCCGCCGGACAAAGAAGTAACGTCAAAATATTTTCCGTGCCCTGTTTTAACAATTATTCCAACTCCCGCCTCAAACGGCTCTTTTTTATTTTCAAGTTCAAGTGACACCTGCCCCTTCGTGGAAATCTGCGCAAAATTCCTCGAAAAAATTTCGTTTAAATTATTAAAAGTATTCATAAAAGTTTTTTTCTTTTTTATATCAATCTCGTGAATGATTTTCAAAATACCTTCTTTCTCTTTTTCAATTGTTTCAACTTTTCCTTTAACAGCGTCGTATTCTTTTTTAACTTCGTCATAAACTTCCAGAGAACGCAAATTTACCGAACCAATACTCATAATAATTTGTTGTGACTTATTTAAACGTTCAGCAAGATTTTCTCGATTGGATTTTATTATTTCAACGCCCGAATATTCAAGCATCTCGATTTCAAAATTTTCAATTTCAGCGTCGAAACGCGCTTTTTCAATTTTTATATTATTTATTAAATTTTCAATGTTGTGAATATGCGTTCTTTTCTCCGCGAGCTGAATTTCGTCCTCTCTTATTTTTGAATTGAAACCGTCGCGCTGTGAAATAAGTTTTTTGAATTT
>Ga0265297_10005891_pt1 | contig 18263 bp, 22 predicted proteins | sample Munlanlwell13791_FD_192502 | JGI IMG/M metagenome (GOLD analysis project Ga0265297, IMG submission 192502) | Leachate microbial communities from a municipal landfill in Southern Ontario, Canada - Leachate well 137-91 | ecosystem: Engineered > Solid waste > Landfill > Unclassified | place...
CCAACTACTCATCCCCGTACGACATCCGGGGCTGCAATTCCAGAATTGACCGACGTCGAGAAGCTCCAGAAGCTCGCCGACGAGCACCTTGCCGGCTGGCAGCGGGCGAAGGCCGACTACCTGAACCTGAAGCGGCAGTCGGAGAAGGAGAAGGAGGAGCTCGCGAAGTTCGCGAACGCCGCGCTCATCATCGAGCTGCTGCCGATCTACGACAACCTGAAGCGAGCGCTCTCGCACGTGCCCGATGCCGACAAGGACACTGACTGGGTCAAGGGCATCTTCCACATCATCCAGCAGTTCAAGCAGCTCTTCGGAAGCCTCGGTATCGAGGAGATCAAGACCGTCGGCGAACCCTTCGACCATGAACTGCACCACGCCATCAGCAAGGAGAAGCGCGAAGGAGCGAAGCCGGGTACCGTGATCGAGGAGATGAAGACCGGATTCACGATGCACGGCAAGCTCGTCGAGCCGGCCCAGGTCAGGGTCGCCGAGTGAGATCGATGTAATGCTTTTAACACACCAGCGTACTAACCATTAGACAAGGAGAACCACACTATGGCACTCGTACCATACCGCTCGATGATCCCGGACCTGTTCGACGACATGTTCGCCGGCGTCGACCTCGTCAACTTCACGCCCGCCGTCAACGTATCCGAGGACAAGGATCACATCATCGTCGAGACGCCGCTTGCCGGGATCGACCCGGAGAAGGTGTCGATCGAGATCGAGGACAGCGTCCTGAAGATCTCGGGCACCTCGGAATCGACGTCCGAGGTCGACGACAAGGACCGGCACTACTACCGGAAGGAGATCCGCGCAGGTTCGTTCTACCGGGCCGTCGCGCTTCCGAAATCGGTCGACGGCGACAAGGCCGAGGCGGCCTTCAAGAACGGCATCCTGCGGATCACTGTGCCGAAATCGGAAGCGGCAAAACCTCGCTCGATCAAGATCAAGACCTCATAATAATGCTAAAGGATATGGCTTTCCAGCCATTTCCAAAGAACAATGGCTCAACAGTTCAACGTTTTCCACTCCAACCTTCACTTGAACGGCCGCTGCCCGGTCTGCAACACCATGTACGACCTCCAGCAGTTCAAGATCATCGCCGAGCGCGATCAGAACGTCCTCACGTACATCACGTGCGCGAGCTGCGGCAGCGCCGTGCTCTCGATGCTGACCGCGGGTCAGCAGGGCTTGCAGGCGGTCGGGCTGGTGACGGACCTGACGCTGGACGAGGTGGCGACCTTCGAGCAGGGCGGCGCAGTCGTCGCCGATGACGTCATCCGCCTGCATGATCTCCTCGAGCATGATACGAACCTCATTCCTCCGCTATCAACAACTTCAACAAGGAAGGCTTAATAAGGGAAATAACTATGGCAAAAGTACTGGGCATCGATCTCGGCACGACGAACTCCGCGATGGCGATCATCGAAGGCGGTGAGCCGAAGGTATTGGAAAACGCGGAGGGTGCGCGCACGACCCCATCGGTCGTCGCGGTCACGAAGACCGGCGAACGGCTCGTGGGCCAGGTCGCAAAGCGGCAGTCCGTCGTGAACCCGGCGAACACGCTTTACTCCATCAAACGGCTCATTGGCCGCCGGTGGGACGACGAGGAGGTTCAGCGCGACCTTAAGGTTCTGCCGTTCAAGATCAACCACGCTGGCGAAGGCGTGAAGATCGAGATGGGCGGGAAGGACTACACGCCGCAAGAGATCTCGGCGATGGTCCTGGCAAAGCTCAAGGCCGACGCGGAAGCGAAGCTCGGCGAGAAGATCACCGAGGCGGTCATCACGGTTCCGGCATACTTCGATGACTCGCAGCGGCAGGCCACGAAGGACGCCGGCCGTATCGCCGGATTCGACGTGAAGCGCATCATCAACGAACCGACCGCGGCCGCGCTGGCGTACGGCTTCAACAAGAAGAAGGACGAGAAGATCGCCGTGTACGACCTCGGTGGCGGTACGTTCGACATCTCGATCCTCGAGGTCTCGAGCGACACGGTCGAAGTAAAGTCCACGAACGGGGACACGCACCTCGGGGGCGATGACTTCGACCAGAAGATCATCCACTTCCTCATCGACGCGTTCAAGAAGCAGGAAGGCGTCGACCTGTCGAAGGACCAGATGGCCTTGCAGCGCCTGAAGGAAGGCGCGGAAAAGGCGAAGCACGAGCTCTCGACCTCGATGGAGACGGAGATCAACCTGCCGTTCATCACGCAAGGGTCCGCAGGACCGCTCCATATGGTTATGAAGTTCACGCGCGCGCAGCTCGAGAACCTCGTCGGCGACCTCGTCACGGCGACGCTCGAGCCGGTGAAAAAGGCATTGAGCGACGCGAGTATGACAACGAGCCAGATCAACGAGGTTATCCTCGTCGGTGGCATGACGCGCATGCCGTTGGTCCAGAAGACCGTCGAGGAGTTCTTCGGCAAGAAGCCGAACATCAGTGTGAACCCGGACGAGGTCGTCGCGGTCGGCGCGGCTGTCCAGGCAGGCGTGCTGCAGGGCGAGGTCAAGGACGTGCTGCTCCTCGACGTGACGCCGCTGACACTCGGTCTTGAAACGCTCGGGAGCGTATCGACGCCCTTGATCGAGCGCAATACGACCATTCCGACCTCGAAGTCGCAGGTCTTTTCGACGGCCGCTGATAATCAGACGAGTGTCGAGATCCATGTCCTGCAGGGCGAACGGCCCATGGCAGGCGACAACAAGAGCTTAGGCAAGTTCATCCTCTCCGGCATCCCGCCGGCACCTCGCGGCATGCCGCAGGTCGAGGTCACGTTCGACATCGACGCGAACGGCATCCTCAACGTGAAGGCGAAGGACAAGGCCACGAACAAGGAGGCGAGCATCACCATCCAGGGCTCGACCGGACTCTCAAAGGACGAGGTCGAGAAGCTCCGCAAAGAGGCAGAGCTGCATGCGACCGAAGACAGCAAGAAGAAGGAGCTCATCGACGCACGCAACCAGGCCGAGGCAATGGCCTATACGGCAGAGAAGGCGCTGAAGGACGCCGGGGACAAGGTGAAGCCGGAGGTCCGCGCCGACGTCGAGGCGAAGGTCAACGACCTCAAGAAGTTGAAGGACAGCGACGACAAGGCTGCCATCGAAAAGGCGACGAAGGACCTGTCCGAGGTCATGCAAAAGATCGGCGAGGCTATGTATAAGGATCAGAAACAGGAAGCGCCGAAGGACGCTCCACCGCAAGGTGAGCAGGCGACTCCTGGCAAGGACGAACCGGTCGATGCGAAATATGAGGAGGTAAAGAAGTAGCTAACCAAGGCCCCGCCAGAAATGGCGGGGCTTTTGAATAGCAACCACCCTGTCAGTCGCGTTCGCGACCGCCACCCCTCCTTTGCAGGAGGGGATTATTAGGTAGGCGGCGGGCGCATTTTCTCCTCCTGCCAAGGAGGAGTCCCGTCACGCAGAGCGTGACGGGGAGGTGGTTCTTGCCCGCCGCCGTATTGCAATTTTGTGATACAATATTATTATGTCCAACTCGCTGTACCAACAACTCGAAGAACACATCACAGCTCTCTTTTCGGGGGAAAATGGCGGAACGCCGCATCCGTTGATGGTGAAGCATTTAAAGCGCGCGGCGTATTGGGTGAAGGTGCTCCGTCCTGACGCCGACGAGGCGTTCCTTCTCGCTGCCGTCGGGCACGACATCGAACGGGCGTACAAGGACAAGCGCCCTCATGGCATCACTGAAGCTGAACAGAACGGTACTACGTTAACTGACCCGGTGTATCTCAAGTTCCATCAAGGCGAAGGCGCGCGCATCCTGGGCGAATGGCTTCAGGAGCATGGCGCTGATTCGAAGCTCATAGAACGTGTGAAGCACCTTGTCGAAACGCACGAGGTAGGCGGGGACGAGGACCAGAACCTCATCCAGGACGTGGACAGCATGAGCTTCTTCGAAAACAACATCGACCACTTCATCAAACATTTCGTGAAGGAGCGCGGGGTTGATGCGGTGAGGACGAAGTTTAACTGGATGTGGGAACGAATGCACAGCGCCAAGGCGAAGGAGATCGTCCGACCGTGGTACGAGGCGGCGATACAGAAACTCGGCCAAACCACGCAGTAAACTACCCCAACCGCGACGAGAGCCGCCTTGATTGATTGAGGACCACCCCGTCAGTCGCGTTCGCGACCGCCACCCCTCCTTTGCAGGAGGGGATTATTAGGTAGGCGGCGGGCGCATTTTCTCCTCCTGCCAAGGAGGAGTCCCCAGCCCCACTCGCTCACGAGTGGGGCTGGGGGAGGTGGTTCTTGCCCGCCGCCGCACCACTTCACACAACGCTAGCATGATGCTCTCGATGTGATGATAGCAGTCGTACGCGGTGAATCGAACGACCATGACGCCAAAACCTCGCAGCCATTCGTCGCGTTCATTGTCGTATTCCAGGGCGTTCAGTTCGAAGTGCTGACTGCCGTCGACTTCGACCGCGAGCTGCAATTGCGGACAGTAGAAATCAACGATGTACCTACCGATGCCATGCTGCCTGCGGAATTTGTAGCCAAGACAGCGGCGTTTCTTCAACTGCAACCACAACGCAATTTCCGCACGGCTTAACCGCTGGCGGAGCGTTTGTCGTAGATCTGTGTAAGCGGTGCGATTATTAAGAAGCGGCATGGATTTTCTCCGCGCCACCTGGATTGAAGATACGTGATGTAGCCTGTTGCGTCAAGTGGTTTATAACCATTCCGACACTCGCTAATGCGAGCGTTACCCCTCCTTGGCAGGAGGGGAAGAATGGAAAGGTAAGACCATCCCGTCCGTTGCTACGCAACGTCCACTCCCCCCAACGAGAAGGGCATTTTGTGAAATTCAAAAAGGCCTTATCCATCCGTGGATAAGGCCTCGTGGTTGTTAAACAGAGCGATTCTTCCGTGAGTCGGTTACTTCTCGTACTTGCCGACGATGTTGCCGAACGAGTCACGGATCGTCCCGTCAGATTCCATCTTTCCGACGTACTTAGCGTCGAGGGAACCGAACATGCCGGGCTCGGTGACGCGTCCGTCGCTGTCGACGCTGAGCTTCGCGGAACCGCCGCCGAGCGAGAACGTACCGCCCTCACGGAGCACGGCGCTCGAGCCTTCCTGCCGCCAGGTACCCTCGTGCGTCCCGCCGATGCCGGGAATAAGCCCGTCGTTCGCGGTCTGGCGTCCGTCGCTGTCGACCCTCGACGATGCGGATTGGGAACCGAGTACTGGCGGCGCACCGTAGACCGATGTTCCGGTCACTCGGTCGATTGCCGAACTGCTACTACCTGAAGGCTCGGACCCGCCGCCTTCGTATGCGGTGTTTGATCCCGACGACGTGCTGCCGCCGCCTCCGCCACCGGAGTACCCACCACCGCTGCTGATGTGTGTACCTTGGACGTACGCAGGTGCGCCCCGAGCGCATGCCGCAGCAGCAGCGGACCTGATCAGCGTACGGGCATGGCAGCCAAAGCTGTAGCACAGCAACGCGAGTACGAGGAGCAGCGATCTCGACCACAGCACGTCGATGAACCCGGGCGGACCGAGCAACGGGTTCACCGCGAGCATCGCCAGGCCGAACAGTACCAGCGGGATCTTGAGGAAGCGCGAATGGATGACGATACCCGCGAGCATCGCTCCGATCATTGTTACCCCGAGAATGAGCGCCGGCGCAATCCCGTTCTGCGACATCGGTTGCGTGTTCGCCGTCAAGAGCACGAATACGAGCATCATGAGAACGGCGTACGTCACCAGTGGTCCCATGCCCGGTTCACGTTCGGGCTTCTTTTTCGGTGGATTCCTCTTTTCCATATGATACGCCATACATCGCGAGCCGTTTGCGAGTGTAAATCCCAAGAATATGGGTATCATCAAGGATATTGTATTCATGCTTTGTACGGCAGTGCTGTTTGGTGGGAAGAAGCAGACTACCGACAGTGCAAGACCGTTGATCCCCGAGATGAACGAAAGGACCCCGCTTATCGGCATTTTTCGTCCGAGAGCGATCCCGATGAACAGCAGCGCCATCCCGATGAGAAATGAAGCGAGAATGCTGTTCTCCGTCGCTCCTGTGGTAAAGATTGAGATTCCGATGACGTGCGATAGTGCTTGTGTGGCCCGGAAACCGCAGAAGCCCAAGTTGATCAGGAAGAGTAAGCCGATCAGGAAGAAAACAGCTGTTGCAATGACCTCCTCGTTCATATGGATTTCAGGCCATTTCATCGTGCTATCCTGCCTTTCTTCAGTATTCTGTTGTCAGCGAACTGCGGGAACGTGAGCGTAGACTAGAGCGATTCCGTCGGTGTTGTCAATTGGATAGAGTCGGTATCGATCTTGGCTCTATAACGTACTATAATTTGAAGCGCAGATCGTATGGTATGCTAATGGTATGAAAGATGAACCGGTCAACATCGTAGACAGGAAGAGCAAGACTATCATCGGAGAATCATACCGGAAGGTGCTTGCTGTATGATAGAGGTTGAAAAGAAATATCCGTTGGATACGGGCGACCGTGAGCGGATCACCAAAGGTCGCATGCCGTTCAAAACGGTGACGCTCGTCGATACGTACTATGATGACGATGATTTTTCAATCAGTACAAAGGACCGGTGGCTCCGTAAGCGAAACGGTACGTTCGAGCTGAAGGTTCCGCTTCACTCGGCTTCTGCGATGGAGCGTGATGCAGATCAGTTCGATGAGATCGAGGACGAGGACGGGATCAGGAAGTTCTTTAACATTGCACGATACGGATCGCTCGATGAGGATATTGCGAATGCCGGATACAGACCGTTCGGAACGATCGTGACCACAAGGGAAAAATACCGGATCAACGACCTGACGCTCGATGTCGATTCGATCGACTATGGGTATGAGCTGTGCGAGATTGAGAGCATGGTCGAACGACCCGAGGACATGGATCGCGCAATCGAGAAGATCCGTTCGTGCGCACATATGCTTGGACTCGTTGAGCGGCCGCTTAAAGGGAAGGTATTCGAATTCATCAACCGGACGAACCCGAAGCATTATCAAGCCCTCGTTGACGCGGGGCTGATCGACGGGTAAGGTACCACGTATGGAGCACTTCAAGGTGAAGAGGGTCCATCCCGAAGCGAAACTGCCCGAACAGAAACATCCCTCGGATGCCGGTTATGATATTTCGACGGTCGAGACGTATACGCTCAAACCGGGCGAACGAAAACCGTTCGCAACTGGCATTGCCACCGAGTTTCCGCACGGCTTTGTTGCATTGTTCCGCGACCGCTCGAGCATGGCAGCGAAGGGCATCCACGCGTTGGGAGGCGTTATCGATGCGAACTACCGTGGCGAGTGGAAGGTCGTTCTGATCAACCTCACCGACGAACCGTTCACGATCAATGCGGGCGACCGTATCGTGCAGTGCCTGTTCAGGAGGATCGAGCCGTTCGACGTGGTCGAAGTGCAGTCGCTCACGGACAGCGACCGGGGACACGGCGGGTTCGGCAGCACTGGCTCCTAAGGATGGTATTTCAAACGCACCGGCGGTATACTGGTGGTGGAACTTAACCCAGGAGGACTATGGCAAAAAAGAGCACAACAACGGTACCACCGAAGAAGAAGCACCATCGGATGAAGAAGCTCGTCGCACTCGCGGCGCTCGCTGGCGCGGCGTACGGTGCGAAGAAGATGATGGATTCACGGAATAGGTTCCGTACGAAAAAGGTCTAAAACGGCCGGGGATGTCCATGACCCCAACATCGCGCCGGACCGTCGTCGCATGCATCCTCATCGCGTATCTCGGTTTCGCGGTGTGGGCTTTCTATTTCTCGCATGATGTTAAGATGGCGCTCTACATCTTCATCCCGATCTCCGCATTGATCTGGATCGTCATGCGGGCACTGCGGGGAAAGGATTAAAACGCATATGAAGCGTACCGTACATCGACGGATGTCTCCTGTTGCATCATTTGTTCTGGCATTGATTGCGTTCATCTGCATCGCGTTCGGTATTTTCCTGATGGCAAGAAAACCGGCACACGCGCCTTCCATAACAACGAACCGTTCAAACTCCAATCATACGTTCTCAACCGGCACGTCAACCGATACGCCGGCGATCACCGAGGTGCGAACGGCGACATTCGTCAGCTCGGTCCCGGTGCATAATGCGGTGTTGAGCGCATCGCCGCGGAACGTAACCGTAGCGTTCTCGTCGGTGGTCGGTCCGGCATCGACCATGTCCGCCGTCAACGCGCAGGGCGCTGCGGTCAATCTTGGACGTGCCAAGTTTTCCGAGGATCGCCTGTCGATGATCCTCGATCTTGCATCGGACCTGACCGGTGGGATCAGCGTTTCGTATTCCGCATGCGCGGCTGATAATTCGCAGTGCGGGACCGGCTCATTTGGTTTTTCCATCGCGCCCTGACAAAGGACAAGAGCGCCAGGTTGGAAGAGGGGACCGCAGATAGGATTGCGGCTGGCGCCCTTGAGCATTGCGCTGCATGATCGTGTACACGGCTGGTCCTCCGTGACGAAGCGCTCAAGCTGTCCGAAGCGCTACCGTGGTTGCAGGGACGAAGACGTACTTCCCCTGGTCGATGTCGATGATGACCCAGTGCTCGACGCGTGGCGAATCTCCCTTGAGCACGACCCATCTGATCGTACCGTGGCGGACGTCCGCTCCGCCCCGGGAGTACGACACGGCATCGCCGCGCCGAAACCCGTTGAACGATTCGACCAGCTCGTAGGGCGTCCCTTCGAACAGCGCACGCTTTGCGAACAGCTCACGCAATGACTCGTCTGGAACGAACGGCATGTACCATCACCTCCCTTCCTGCGTGACATCAGGTACCGGCATTCGGCGCCTCTACTGTGAGGCTCTACCATACCTGCTACGCGCGTCAAGTGCATATCTTTCCGTTTCAGTGTTATACTGGGCATATAAACGCTAACGAAAGGGAAAAGTCATGGTACAGCAACCGCAGCAGATCAACGTGAAGGCTGACGACGCCACGCTCAAGGGCGTCTATGCGAACAGCATGATGGCATCGCATACGAAAGAGGAAGTCGTCCTTGATTTTCTCAACGTCCACCCGCCGCAGGGCATGCTCGTTGCGCGGGTCGTCACAAGCCCCGGGCACCTGAAGCGTCTCGTCGCAGCGCTCTCCGAGAACCTTGCGAAGTACGAGCAGACGTTCGGGACGATCGAATCGGCAAAAGAACCGGACCGGAGCATCGGATTCCATGCCTGAGAAAGTGTCGCGATCAACGGTACATCCGACGGTCGTCGGGGTGTGTGTGCTGGCTGCCGGTGTCGGCGTCATGCTGCATGTCGCATTCGCATACCTCATTGCGCACGGGCTCTACGGGCAGTGGTGGGTAGCCGCTGTCGCCGTGATCGCGTTCACGTTGCTCTACGGGATCTGTGCGTTCGTCGGCGCGGTCATCACCGGGCGGTGGCCGATACTGATCATGACGGTACTCATCGCAGCGAGCATCTTCGTCTGCGGATTGTCCTGGTCGGTGCTCTGCGGATTCGTCGTCGAGTGCCTCGGATTCATGGTGTTCACCATCGCGATCCAACGTGAAGCGGCGAACCGGATCAAGCTCTCGCTCGCGCACGTCATGGCGTACCGGAGCACCTTCGGGATCGCGCTCGGGCTTGCGGCGGTGTCCTGCGTGTTCTATGGCGTGATGAACGCCAGCATATCCTCGGGCCAATTTCAGGAATCGATCGTATCGGCAGGCGTGGCCGTCGTCAACGAGACCGCCAAGACGACCATCCCTCCGTATGATCCGTCGATGACGGTCGATGCGCTGATCCGTCAGCAGATCCCGACGCCATCCGATCTCGTCAGGGACATCAACCTGTCGGCCGTACCGGCGACGACGGTGAGCGATCTCGAACGTCGGCTGTCCGACGCCGGTATCGATCCGGCGCTCATCGACCTCAACGCCGTCCTGTCGAACCGGACGGAGCAGGAGCGGGCGCTGACTGCGCAGGTCGACCTCAAGTTCAAGGACCTCTCGCAGGCCATCGTCGACGCATCGCGGCAACAGCTGTCGAACAGCATCGGAATGCAGCTCGACGGGAACGCCCGCGTCGAAGACGCGGTGCGCGATCTTCTCCGGGAACGGGTGACCCATTTCACGCTTCCGCAGTTGCGGTTCGCGCCGCTGATCCTTGCCACGACGTTCTTCCTGACGCTCATGCTCTTCAACTGGCTGTTTGCGCTCCTCGCCATTCTGTTTGCGCGGATCCTCCTGTTTATGGGCATCCATAGTTCCATCGTCACTGTCACCGATGAAACGGTGACAGCATCGAGGTACCGCCTCACGTGAGGCGGGTGATGGGGTTAGCACTCTTGACTGACGAGTGCTAAATTGCTATATTTTCTACTGTCATGGCAAAGGACTATTACGACATCCTCGGCGTCCAGAAGAATGCCTCCGGCGAGGAGATCAAGAAGGCGTTCCATCGCCTCGCGCACCAGCACCACCCCGACAAGTCGGGCGGTGACGCCGAACGGTTCAAAGAGATCAACGAAGCGTACCAGACGTTGAGTGATCCGACGAAACGAGGACAGTACGACCGGTTTGGCTCAAGCGGCGGTTCGTCATCGGGCATGAACTGGAACGATTTCCAGCGCGCGCAGCAACAGGGCGGCTTCGGCTACGGCCAGAACGTCGATATGGGCGACATCGGCGATATCTTCGGCGATATCTTCGGGTTTGGCCGGTCACGGCAACAGGCCCGGCGCCGCGGTTCCGACGTCCAGGTCGAGTTCTCGGTCGATTTCAAGGACGCCGTGTTCGGCGCGGAGAAGACGGTTGAATTAAGTGGCGCACGGGTCTGCGACGTCTGCACCGGGAGCGGCGCGGAACCGGGCACGTCGACCGTGAACTGCAAGGCCTGCGACGGGAGCGGCGTCATCGACCGTGTACAACAGACGATCATCGGCGGCATCCGGTCGCAGTCGGTCTGCGAGCGGTGCGGCGGGAGCGGCAAGGCCCCGAAGACGAACTGTAAGCACTGCCACGGCACCGGCTCGGTGCGCGGTAAGCGGCAGCTTAAGGTCACGATTCCGGCCGGCATCGACGATGCGCAGTCGATACGCCTTGAGGGGCAGGGCGAACCCGGCCCGCGCGGTTCGAAGCCCGGCGACCTCTACATTCGCATCAGAGTGCGTCCCGATCCGAAGTTCCGTCGCGACGGTGATGACATTCTGACCCGGAGGACCATTACCGTACCGGAAGCTGCGCTCGGGACGAAGATCGACGTGGAGACCATCGACGGGACTGTCCGGCTGACCATCCCCGCCGGTACGCAATCAAGCAAGCTGTTCCGGCTGCACGGAAAGGGCGTGACCGTCCTCGGCCGAAATTCCCGTGGCGACCAGATAGTCGAGATCGTCGTCAAGGTTCCCGAGAAGCTTTCGCGGGAGGAAAAGAAGCTGTATGAGAGCCTGTTTGAGCTAACGGACGGGCAATAGTTCGCATAATAACAAGTTAGTCGCCAAATTAATTGCTAGATTATGAAGTCCTACACAAGAACGGCAAAAATTCAACCTACACTATTAACAAAAAATGATTTAATCGGTCTAGTAGAAATTGTTAAAAAAAGCGTTCCTGCGTCTGATAGAGCTGAAGATTTTAAAATTTCAACTAATTTGGAAAAAATAAACATCAGTGAGACCAGTATTGAAACATTTTTGGCACATCATGACTTGCCAGAAAAAATAACGCGCCTTTCTATTTCTGCCATCGGTTGGAATAATGACATAAATATAGATAAAAATGTACGGATGACATTTTACGATAATTATATCAATCTTAACATAGACGGCTCTGATGAAACATGGGTGCTTGGAATAAACGCCCAGCTTACGAATTTTTTAAAAGGAAAGAAATCAAAACTTTGGTTCCTAAATAAAATATTCCCCTTTATTTCGGGAGTACTTCCAATTGAATTTCTGTATTTTTTTGCTTCTTCGATAAAAGACGGTGCTATTGGATATTCAATAAGTGCAGGGATATTATTTGTAACAACGACAATATTGGTAGCATTATTTTTTAAAGGCACCTTTCTTCCATATACACAGATATACACTAAGGAAAAACGGCGAATATTAACGGCACAAAATATTACTATTGCTCTAGCGATACTATCTCTAATAGCAACAATATTAATGCCAATTCTAGTACGCAATTAATTCGGCGACTAACAGCGTATATCCGAAATAGTAAATACCTCGGATGAGACGCGAACGTTATGTGAAATTGTCAAAATTGATTTGTATGTCGAACATGGTTTGTAATATAATAAAGTATTATTAATTAAGGATAAAAACTATGTCAGAAATATTTGAAGGTGGAGTCCCGCCACAAGAGAACGCAGATAATTTATCTACTCCAGAGCAAGTCGTTCGCTTAATGGAAAGCAGTAAATCAGAAAATGAATGGAACGTTAACTGTGACAAGGTTCAAGCAGCGCACAAAGGTTATCCAGATTGGTGGTATGGAGCAATAGTGATGTCAGGAGTGGCTGCCAAGACTCGAGAAAAGTGGCAGAAATAAATTGCAAAAAAACATTAAGGAAAAAGAAATTTCTAGACACATCACATAACAGCGTATAAACGACATTGAAACGGTTGTATATACGCAAACGTCAGGTGGAATCCCATAGTGAACATTCAATCATTTGAAACCGACAAATCATAGAAGAAAAAGTCCCTATGGAAGCGGACAAAGTAGCGGTAAAAGGTGATTGGTTGATCCGCGCGAAACGCGAGGATGTGTATGACATTTTTTCGAATTGGGAAAGGATGCCAGAAAATTTTCCCCGGGTCGCACGATCAGTGAAGATCCTCGAGACAAACGGCACGCACTTGAAGGTCCGATCGGTCGCCGCGTCATTCGCCAGGTTCTTACCCGGAGCTAGAATCAACATCGACGTGGAATTGCTTCCGGGTCGCGGATATCGTTGCCGTACGTTCAATACGACGTTCAACACAACGGGTGAAGAGGAATTGCTGTTGGTTGATGATCCCGAAGGTACTCGTATACAGTACACATATTTTGTGACCGTACGCAATCGAAAATGGAGATGGCTCTACGCGTGGCTCGTGAAAACGTTTGGATTGCCCTTTTGGAAACGAGCAGTTATCGATCGCGTGCCCCAGCTGATCGCGAATAAACAAACCAGTAACTAGAGCGTTTGAAGAAGCCGCGGTCGCATGGTACAGTGATCGCATGCAGACGGAGATAGAAGCTAAATTCCTCGATATACACCCCGAAGAGATCCGGGAACGTCTGTTTTCCATCGGCGGCGTGCTCACGCATCCCGAACGGCTCATGAAACGTAAGGTATTCGATTTTCCGGACGGCGCGTTCGACCAGGACGGTGCGTGGATGCGGGTGCGCGACGAGGGCGACAGGATAACGATGAGCTACAAGCGCCAACGCGATACGACGCTCCATGGTACGAGCGAGCATGAGCTGGTCGTCGGCGATTTCGATGCAGCATGTGAAATGCTGTCGCAGCTCGGTTTGGTCGAAAAATCGTACCAGGAGACACGGCGCGAGACATGGATGGTCGGCGACGTCGAAGTTGTCATCGATACATGGCCGTGGATCCCGACGTTCATTGAATGTGAGGGGCCGGACGAGAGAAGCCTCACAAAACTAGTTGAACAACTCGGTTTTCGGATGGAGGACGCTACCCACGGCGGTGTCGCCGCAGCTGTGTACCAGAAGTATTATGATGTGCCCGAAAAAACCGTGAACAATTGGCCGCGGATCGTTTTTTCGGATCCTGTCCCATGGCCTAAGAAAAAGAGGGTATGAGGTTGATGAAAGTCGATTTTTATGCTACAATAGTGAAGTAAGGGTTGTACACAACCACAAATACGTAATACAACAGCACATGCCGCTACTCGCCATACCGCTTTCGAACGCGCCCTCAAACGTTCAGAATCTCGTGGCAAACGTCAACTGGGCCCAGCCGTCGTGGGACCTGTTCATCGTGCTGTTCTTCATCATCGCCGGGTTCCTCTACGGGTTGAGCCTCGGGCGCGACCGCGTCATCGTCATCCTGGTATCGATCTACATGGCGCTTGCGGTCGTCAACACCGCGCCGTTCATCGGCACGCTGCAGGCGAATGTCGGGGTGTCCGGCATCTTCGTCCTCCGCATCTCGGCGTTCCTCATCGTGTTCATCGCGCTGTTCCTCCTGCTCGCGCGGTCGGCGCTGCTGCAGACCATCGCCAACAGCGACACGAAGGGTTCATGGTGGCAGGTCATGCTGTTCAGTTTTCTGCACGTCGGACTGCTGATCTCGATCGTGCTGTCGTTCCTTCCGGCGGACGCCGCGAACCAACTTGCGCCGTTGACCCGCAGCATGTTCGCGAGCGAGACCGCGCGGTTCCTCTGGATCATCGGACCGATCCTTGCGATGGTGCTGATCAAGGGCGGTGCCGCGGACAAGAAGAAGTTCAAGTACGACATGTAAACCGTTGCACAGGTATTTGACCGGAAGGGGGCGGCGGTATTATGGTATATGAGAGCAGGCTACTACTTAAACGAAAGGAGCATCAACGTATGAAACGATCATCCGTTGCGCTATCCATCGGAACAGCCGTCCTCATCGGGGTGGCCATGTTCGGATTCAGCGCACATGCGGCAACGGTCACGACACCGGTCACGACCGGTACGCTCGTTTCGGTGACGTCCACGACGCTGCCGACCACGCTCGTGGTCCAGTCGGGTTCGACGATGTATACGGTGAACGTGACCAAGGACACCGTGCTCGTCCGCAAGTACAAGGGCTCGTCGCTCCTCGATGAGTTCGGCGTCGGAGACGTTTTGCAGATCACCGGTACGATTACGGGAACGACGATCGATGCGACCCGGATCAAGAATACGACGATCCAACGGGTCGGTGGCGTTAAGGTAGGAAGAATCATCAGCATCGACGCCGCTGCGAGCACGTTCGTCCTCAAGGTCGGCGGCATCGCAAACCAGACCGTGTCAGTCCCCAGCTCTGCGAAGATATACAAGGGCAATCTGCTCGGTTCGTTCAGCGACCTTGCCGTCGGACAGACCGTGAAGGTCGTCGGCCTCTGGCGCAAGTCATTGAGCACGATCACTGCGGACCGCGTGCTCATCAAGACGACCGAGCTCAACGGCAAGGTGACCGCGACCAGTTGTACGACGACCCCGATGACGCTCACGGTATCGGTGAAGAAAGGGAAGACAACGACGTCGTGGGCCGTCACGCTGGATACGCTGACGGTGCTTCGCGACAATCGGCAGAATCCCATCACCTGCGCCATGATAAAAGTCAAAGATACCGTCCATATCAGGGGATTCGTGACGGGAACGGCTGCGATGACCGCGTTGCAGGTGCATGACAGCACCCTGAAAAAGACCCAGTCGAAATGGTCGGGAACCATCACGTCGAACGATATTGCCGGCATGACGTTCACGCTCGACCAGAAGAAAGGCGATGATCTCACGGTAACAACCACGGTTGAAACGTTGGTGGTTGACGGTGACGGCAAGGCCGCGGCGCTGATCGCCCTCGCGGACGGCCAGAAGGTCACGGTATGGGGCGTGAAGACGGGAACGACCGTCGTCGCGAACCTTATCATGGACATGAGCCTGTGACATAGGTATAACGGCAAACACCCCGCTCAACGGCGGGGTGTTTTGCGATCAGGCCAGTTCCTTCAGTATGTCCGTGATGTCCGCACGGGTCGTCACACGGACAAGTTTGCTTCGCAGTGACGATGCGTTCGGATAGCCGCGGATGTACGACGCGCAGTGCTTCCGAAGCTCGATGATGCCATGGTCGCCCTTTGCGGCATATGCCAGTTCAGCATGACGTTCAATGATGTGCTTCAGTTCGTCGGTCGTGGGCGGGGCATAGCTGTTCGTATCCAAAAACGAATGTATCTGTGAAAATATCCACGGTTTGCCGAGCGAGCCGCGTGCGATCCCGATGCCGTCAGCTCCGGTCTGGTCGAGCAGTTCTTTTGCCCGTTCCGGCGTCGTGATGCCGCCATTCGCCAGAACGATCCCATGAAACCGTTCCTTGACAGCGCGCATCATGGTGACGTCAACCGGTCCGTCGAACCCGTCTTCATACGATCTGCCGTGTACCATGATCGCTGCGATCGGCATGCCGTCGAGCGCTTCGACGAGGTCGAGCGCCGTCGTCCGTTCGGGCGTGTCCGGTGCGACCTCTTTGCGTTCACGCCTGATGCTCGCGCGCATTTTCAGCGATACCGGGATCCTGACCGCTTCGATGGTGGCCGCAACGAGACGCTTCACGAAGTCAGGGCTTCGCATGAGCGCAACGCCGGTCCCGCTGCGTACGACCTTATGCGCGGGACAGCCGAGATTGATGTCGACGCCGGCGAACCCTCTTGCCTCGATCTCGCGTGCCGCGACGACGAACGCCTCGGGATCCTTACCGAAGATTTGGCACACCACCGGTTGCTCGGCCGGATTGAACGTCATCTTCTTGAACGCCGTGCGGGCATGGTGCGCGATCGCATCGGATGACACGAATTCGGTATAGACGACGTCAGCGCCAAGCTCATGCGCCATCATGCGGAACGCGCTATCCGTGTATCCCTCCATGGGTGCGAGCGCAAGGATCGGCCGGTGCCGCAGATGCCAAAAGTCCGTCGCCATAGAGCGTTCGGGTTTCATGAGAAGTATTCGGGCACGTGCTTTAACAGGAGCGCGCGCCGAGCGTCAACGACGACTCAAGGTAGGTGTTGCCTGACTGGTCGACCCAGAGGATGCGGTTGCCATCCATGGCCGGCAGGCATGCGGTCACGGTCCCGTTCTCGTCAGTGATCGTGATCTGTTGTGCGGGAAACCGTACGTTCGTCGGTTGTGTGGCATCCGTTGGATTCATAAGCAGGATGGTGAGCGTTCCCTGGGCAGGCGCGGTTTCGGCCGGATGGTAGATGCCATCTTCGGTAATGGCACCGGCAAACGTGCCGTTCAAATAGAAGCTGATAACGCCGGGGTTCGCCTTCTCGTTGCTGACCGCCGATTTCACCATTGCGGGCTGATAGATGATCTTCTTTGCATATTCATTATGGTTGTGCCGCTGGATCGCCCGCGTAATGGCCATGGTACCCGTCGTCACAAGCGCACAACCGAGACCGATGACGGCTATGAAGATGAATATTACCCCGGCGATGTTGGTCGACGTGAAATGGGTGAGAAAGTTGTCCTTGATGGTTGCCATAGTGGTATTCTAAATCTCCGTGACAGAACGGTCAAACACCCTTTTTCCGTAATCGCGAGGTGCCGTCCGGCAGGTCCTCAACCATGGTGCCGAGCGATTCGAACTCTGTACGTATCCGGTCCGAGTCGTCGTACCGCCGTTCCTTCCGTGCAAGGACGTAGTTCTTCAGGAGCGCCTGCAGTTCCGGGCTGTCAGGAACGATATGACGGCACGCTGCATCGTACGTAAGGTCCAGCGCAAGGACCGAATCGCATACCTTCATCGTTGCTGCAATGTCCTGTGCAGTCAGATCGTGCGAGGTGATCGTTTCCTCCAGCCATGCGAGTGCCTGCGGCGTACCCAAATCGTTGGAAAGGGCCTTGATGAACCCGTTGCTGTCGACGAGCGAAGGTTGACCGTCATTCGATGACGGTTGATCTCTTAGCAGCGAGATGCGGGTCCACAGTCTGTACAGTCTCTGTTGTGCCGATTCCAGCGCATCCCAGGTAAACGACATGGGTTTCCGATAATGTGTCTGCAGACAGAGGTACCGGAACGCCAGCGGATGGATTCCATGATCAATGATGTCCTGTATCGTGACGCTGTTGCCCTCTGATTTCCCCATCCGTTTTCCCGGGAGCGTAAGGAATTCGTTGTGCATCCAGTATTTCACGAACGGATGTTTACCGGTCGCTCCTTCTGACTGGGCGATCTCGTTCTCATGGTGCACCGGGATATGGTCTATGCCGCCGGTATGGATGTCGAACTGTTCACCGAGGTATTTCATGCTCATCGCCGAACACTCGATGTGCCAGCCGGGGAATCCGTCACCCCAGGGCGACGGCCAGTACATGGTATGGTGTGCGAATTTGCCGGTTCGTTTGAACCAGAGCGCAAAATCTGCCGGATGCTTCTTGTCCGTATCGGTCACGACGTCGCTCCGCGCGCCGGTTTTCTTGTCAGCGAGTCGTTGGCCGCTCAAATCGCCGTAGGTGCTGAACGTCGTGACGTCGAAATACACCGCCTGCGGCGTTTCGTAGGTGTGGCCCTTTTTTATGA
>Ga0265297_10005892_pt1 | contig 18260 bp, 8 predicted proteins | sample Munlanlwell13791_FD_192502 | JGI IMG/M metagenome (GOLD analysis project Ga0265297, IMG submission 192502) | Leachate microbial communities from a municipal landfill in Southern Ontario, Canada - Leachate well 137-91 | ecosystem: Engineered > Solid waste > Landfill > Unclassified | place...
AACCGGCAATTCAGCGACCTTATGCAGCTCTTCGATCCGGTGGCCCCCCTCGGCGATCACCTGATCTAAGAGGCGCAGGAGATCACTGGTCGTGAATATTCCCGCCAAACAATTCTCGTCATCCTCCTTAACGACAATGATCCCATTGATACGATACCTCAGCAAAAGATGGGCCACATTCCCGACGCTAACAGTTTCTTTTACTTTTACCGGATGGTCAGACATGATCTCTTCTAAAGTGACTTTGAGCATTGTCCCTCCTTTCTTCCCGGCCAAACACCTTCCCTGGCCACTGGGCTAGAAAATCTTGACATCGATTTTGTCCTCAAATTTCAAGGCAGACTTTTGTTTCTGGCGCAGGATAACGGATTTCTGAAAAGCCCTGGTTGAGTCTTGGCTCTCCCCTTTCGCCCTTAAAGATAAGCCCAGGAAATAATAACTGTCTGCGTTTTCAGGATCCAGCTCAATGGCCCGCTGCAAGAAAAATAACGCCGACCCATAGTCCTGAAGTTGAAAAGACGCCGTTCCCGCGTAACAATGAAAGAAAGGATCCTTTTCCCGAGGATGCTGATCGATCCAGGCCGTGGCGTGATTCAAGGCCTGTTGATAATCTTTCGCGTAATAATTGCTTAAGACAATCATCCGCGCGCAATTCTTAAAGGATTCTTCGAGGTTGACCTTGACTTCCTCCACCCTCTCCGGGATATCCCTCATAATGTTCTTATAGATCCTCGATGAAAAAACATAAGTTAACGTTCGAATGAGAGATGTCTGAGCGGCGTCTTCAAAAGATTTTATAGCCAGAGCATACTTCTGCTCCCGAAAATAAATCATCCCGAGATTATAATGGAACCAGAATATATCAGGTTTATGCTTTATGGCTTTTTCAAGAGAAGCAATCGCCTCGCTATTCCTGCCTAAATAATAATGACAAAAACCCAACGCCCCAAACGCGTCTGCCCGGTTCGGAACATAGTTGATGACCCTCTCGAAATAAGCGACATGACTTTCCAGCTGTTCTTTATCATAATAGCGGTGATCCTCGGAAAACTGGTATAAATAACTTAATGGATAGGGCATCAGCCTGTTAAGGGCGACCATTTTAGCCGATGTCACTTCTTTCTTATTAAAAACAAAACTGACAAATAAGAACGTGAGAATATATAAAATAAAAACCCGGCTGAGCAGGAAACACAGCCCTTTTCGCAGATCATGAATCATTTTTTTCATTTCCATATGACCCCCTCGGCGGGAATGGTTTTCACCGCCCCTCGGCCGCGCCCTAACGTTTGATCCCCAGCCACAACAGATAAATAAGGACAAAATCAAAAAAAAGCAGAAAAAAGACGTTGAAGCAATATTGGCCTTTTGTCCCAAAAGATAAAACAACTAAATTCTCCCCGGGAGGAAGCCATAGCCCCTTAAACGCCACATTCGCCCGGTAGAGATCGGCCTTCCGGCCGTTTATCGAAGCCCGCCATTTGCTGTGATACGTATCGTTATAAACGAGAAACTTCCGCGCGGAGAAATTGGTTTTTATCTTCAGCATATTACTGTTGAAACTCACGACCTGGAACTCATCCGTATTCTCCGAGAGCTGTTTAGCGAACATATTCCGCCCGATGATTCTTTTTCTTATGACTTCTTCCTCCAAGGATGCGGATGGATCCGGCAGCCAAACAAAAGCGAGATTCCGGTTGTCCCGGAAGACGTCCTCTATCTCTCTAAAGTCAAAATTTTCTTCGTCTATCTTTTTCGTATAATCATAGACAACAAACTTGTGCCACAAATAGTCCTTCACCTTTTCATATTTTGTGTTCCGGAGAAGAAAATCATACCAATACCCGCCAAAGTAAACCTGCGGAGGGGCATTATCGTCGAAGGAGAAGGCATCCCGTTTATCCCGGAAAAAAGAAAAATCAAGATACGGACGGTCATACCGATACGGCCCGGAATCTTTCGTGATATTCTGGGCAAAATAATAATAAGCCTCTATCGGCTGAAGAACAACGAGCAAGAATAAGGCAAAGAACAACGCGGCTCTCTTGTTCTTAAACCAACCGTGAAAATAGAGGAAGAAAAATATCAGGCTCAGACCGGCCACAAGATAAGTCGAAAGAATCACGCCCTCCTGGGAGAACAAAAAGGCAATAAGGCCCGCATGCGCCGCGATCACGAAACCCAGCAAAAGATATCTTTGTTTCTTGTTGGACGGCTGAAGGTCAAGAAACACCCGAAACTGATCAGCGATAAATAAAATAAAAACAGGCAGGATGACCAGCCAAAGAAAGAAATGCAAATTCCTGAAAAGTTTAAACCAGAAAACATGCTTATATAAAAAATCATAGACCGGAACAATTTTCGGCATGCTCAACAAGAAAAAGATACTGCCCAAAACAAAAAAGAGGAAGGTCCTTCGCTGAATCGCCGTCAGCACGCCCAAGAGCAAAAGCAGGTAAGAAAAGATCGGCACATACAAGACAGCCATTTGGAACCGGGGCGTATGAATAAAGAAGTGGGAGAAAATGAGGTCCTCCAGCGTCGCCCAGTTTAAAATATTCTCCGTGTGCACAACCAATGCGTTGCCGGGGTCCGTTCCATGCCTCAAAGGAACGACAAATTCGCCCCGGCTGGCATCCCGGTAAAACATCAACCCCGGGATAAGGGCCAACAAAACAGCGGCAACACAAAAGATAAAAAATATTTTATTTTTCCTCACAAAACCCACAAGTCTCAAAATCAATGATCCAAGCTGATCAGGATAGACAAGACAAAAGCTTATAAGAAAACCCAGCACGATCGTCACGAAATAGAACGGGATATACGTCGTCAGCAGGATCATCATAGAAAAAGTCATCCCCAACAGGAACTTCTTCTGCTGCTCCTGGAAGAAAGCGATCAAAAAGTAAAAAAACCAGGCCATGGGCACAGCCACCAAGATAATATAAGAATCCAGTATCCTTGTCCCGAGCGAAGAGAACAGCAAGAGCAGATATGCGACAAAAGCGATCCGGGTATCCTTTAAAAGACGTTTGGCCAAAAGATAAAAGCCCACCATGCCTAAGAAGAAATAAAACGCGTAATAACTAAAATAGGAAGAATAAAAAGACAGGCCCAAGGAATTCAAAAGAAGAATCAGCAGGAGAAATGGATTGTAGTCGCCGATCCGCCGCAGAAAAAAGTCATTCGTCGAACCGCCATCCCACGTCGGATTCCAGAGAGGAAAAACCCCCTGTTTGAGGTTCTCGAGATAAAATCTCGTGTGCTCATAATAAGGGATGGCATCGGAACTCACGTCCAAATTACCGAAGAGAAAACCGCGGAACAAAAAGATCCACAAGGCAAACGATAAGCAAAGAAACACGGCCAGGAGATGAGAAGAGAAATATTTTTTACACCCATTAATAAACGTCATGTCTGCCTTTCTCCGCATACGCGTCAAAGTCCTTGCGGATTAACGCTCTGCTTCATGGACCATCAAAACAAACCGGACCGGAAGCAATTCCTTGTGGTCAAAGCCTTCTTCCGTCTTGGTGATCAGGTATAATTTCTGCTGAGAAGATCCCGCCGGAATGACCATCCTCCCCCCGACTTTCAATTGCGCGACAAGTCCTTCGGGAATATCGTCCGCAGCGGCCGTCACCAGGATCACATCAAACGGCGCGTGTTCCTCCCACCCCAGATAGCCGTCCCCCAACCGGGTAAAAATGTTCCCGTAACCCAATCGCCGCAATCTTGCCCCGACGCTATCCGCTAATGGCTTAAGGATCTCAAGCGTATAGACTTCTTTGACGATTTCCGCCAAGACCGCCGCCTGGTAACCCGAACCCGTCCCGATCTCCAGGACCCTGTCCCCCTCTTTCAATCGTGCGGCTTCGGTCATATAAGCAACAATGTACGGCTGCGAAATAGTCTGCCCATATCCAATGCTCACCGGATGGTCTTTATAAGCGAACGCCTGCGCGTCCTCCGGGACAAAAAGATGGCGTTTGATTTTTTTCATCGCCTCAATGACCTTCTGGTCCGCTATTCCTCTCCTGATAATCTGCTGCTCAACCATTCGTATCCGATCGGCGGCATAGAGGTCTTTTTCTTCGGCAGAAACCAGGCAGGGAACGCACAAGGTCAAAAGAGATGTCAGGATGTCCGTCATTTTCATTTTCTCAGGTTCCGGTCAATGCTCTCCGGATTACTTGGTTAAATCTTTCCCGCCTTTTTTAGCTTCCCAAAGCAACATCAGGGCCAATAAAGCCGGCGTCGCGGAAAAAGGCGCGATAGCCGCCAACAAAAGGACATGAAGAGACAATTTCTCAACGATGGCTACGGCGACCATCCAATAATAAAGAGTTCCCATCGCCAACACCACAAAAGACGGAAGGAATAATTTCCTCCCGGCGAGTATCCGGGGAGGCATGATAAGAAAGACGGCATAAAGAAAATGCGGAAAGGCTTGTTGAAAAGCCACCCAGCGGCTGGGTGCCGCCAAGGCGAATTTTATAAAGCCGGGATAAATAATGCTATAAAAATTCACGAACGCGGAACAGGAAGCGAAGAGGATAACATAAACACGGGAGATAAAATAAAACTCTTCTTTTCTCTGCAGGAGCCGATCCCTTTTGAATTCCTCGCCTTTCCCTCTCCCCTCCTCGCCATCTGCTTCCAAGACATCCCGCCCCTCCAGGCACCGGCGGTAAAATTTTAAATCCTCCCGCGTTGGTTTATGCTGAACGTCCTCCTGATTAATGTCTATCAAGGCCTGCATCGTTTTCTTAACCACCGGATCATTTTTCGCCAACTCATCATACTCTTCCCTCACCGCCTGCGCCAAGGCCCACTCGTAGAGTGACTCCTGCGAGATGTTATTCTCCAGGAAATCTTTGATCTTCTCGGCCAGGACTTCCCGATTCAGCATAACCCTCCCTCTCCTCCTACAAAAAAGGCAATCTCGATACCGAGAATTGCCTCTGGAATGAATGAGAAAAATTCAAACCCGACCATCCTATTTCATGCACTGATCACGCAATTGCTTCAACATTCCTTCAAGTTCCCCTATCTGCTCATCCTTCTCTTCAATGGTCTGCTCAACAAAATCCAGCCGCTGCTGAGAATCAGCCAAGCGGTCTTTGAGAAGTTTAAAATCATTATTCTTTTGATCAATATATGTTTCCCGTTCCGCCAGCTGCTTTTTGATCTGCTCGATCTGTTTCTTCAATGCGTTCATCTCACCCTGATTGACGGAAGCGGAATTCTTCTCCAGGGCACTGATCTGCCGGAGAGCCTGAGCCAGTCTTTCTTTTAAATCCGCGATATCTCGATCCTTCATCTTTAACAACTCCCCGTCAACAACCCTCTGCTGCTTCACCCGCTGTACGTCCGAGGGAACACGGGCCAAGCGTTCTTTGGTTTCCGATATCGCCTTTTGCGCCTCGAGCTCCCGTTCCTTCCTCGCCAAGTCCAGCTCTTTTAAGAGAAGATCATCCCGGAGCTTAGTCAGCTCTTCTTCTCTGTCTCGGACCATATCTTTTAAAATCTGAATTTGTTTCTGATGAGCTCTGTCTTTTTGCCCGTATCCCGCCTTGACCTGTTTCAGCTCTTTTTTCAGATCCAAAAGCTGGCCCTTATATTTCGAAGCCTGCTGAAAGATCTCTTCCTCCTGCTCGGCCTTTTCCTGCAAAGAGTGGTCCTTCACGAATTGAATTTCCTCTTTCAGGCGGCGGGCATAATTTTCTTTTTGTTTGAGGAACTTTTCCTTGTCTTCCAGAAGGGCAAGCTGTTTCTTTAAAATGCGCTCAATCAAGTGAACCTGTCGTTGAAAATCCTGTGAATCCCCGCTCAACTCCTCCATCCTCTCCTGGTCCGAAACAGCCCTTTGCGCGTAATCCTCCTGCATAAGATTCATTTTGATCTGCAGCCGGTTGATATCCGATTCCCGATCTTGAACATATTGCGCGAGGGCCGCTTTCTGCGTATTCAATTCCTCTTTTAACTGCACCAAACCATCATCTTTTTCTTGGTTCCGGATCTCCAGGTCGGTTATCTTGTCCTTGTAAATGCTCATCTCCTGGGATAAAACAGCCGCCCGGATCGCCGGGTTCTCTTCCCGGCCGTAGGCATTTCCGTCGATCCCGAGTTTCTTCAGGCAATCGCTCGCAGTCTTGTTGCCGGGTTCAATAAGCAAGACCTGGCTCCAGGAGTGAATGGCCTTCTCCGTTTCTCCATTTTTATAATGGGCCTTGCCCTGATCAATAAGGTATTGGGCGACATAACTTGGCCTTTGCGCGGCACTGCTTCGGGAGAAAAGGAAAAAAAGGAACAGGGAGGAAACACAAACGAGGAATATTTTTCTATTTTTCATAAAAGAAAATTGTTCGTTTAAATTAACGGGAAGTCCCTTCGCCTTCCTTGGCGCAATTCTTTATTAACCGCGTGGATTATAACATCCGCGAACAATTACTGTCAAGAAATGACCATTTTTTTTAGAATTCTTTCAGGAAGTTTTTCATGTTTTTGCGTTTAATATTAGAATGAATACTTATTGAAGATATATAAGCGCAGGGCAAAACACGCCCCTTGATGTTTTCACAAAACGGACAAAACGAAGGGTGTCCCTTGCCTCTGTTAAAGGATGGTTCTGCGCTATGCGCAAGCCTGTCCCTTCCCTGATTTCCGAAGAAATTTCCCGCCCAATTCGCCAAGATTCTTTTATTCCCCAATCCGGGAATTTATGATATAAATGTGTTTTAGAATTTAGCTTCACATTTTAAACTGAGAATCTTTTATTTCTGTTTTTCCCGGCAGTTCTCCTATGCAAAATGACACAACCCCCATGCTCAGGCAGTATCATCAGATCAAGGCCGAGCACAAAGACTGTATCCTCTTTTTCCGCCTGGGAGATTTCTATGAAATGTTCTACGAAGATGCCACGACGGCTTCCCGCATACTCGACTTGGTGCTGACCTCCCGCGGAAAAGACGTTTCCGGAAAAATCCCGATGTGCGGCATCCCTTACCACGCGGCCGACGCTTATATCTCCAAACTCATCAAGGCCGGGCAAAAAATCGCTATCTGTGAACAAGTCGAAGACCCTGAGCTGGCCCAGGGGATTGTTAAGCGCGCGGTCACGCGCATAATCACGTCCGGGACATTCTTGGATGAAAACAGCATCGAGCCGAGATATATTTTCAGCCTCAGCCCGAATTCCAAGGATATCGGGGTCGCCTTCCTGGATCCCGCTTCCGGCACCATAGAGACAAATCAATATACCGATAAACAGCGCATCATTGAGTTGCTCGGCAAATTGCCGATCTATGAATGCATCTTCCCCCAAAGCTTTGAAGGTTTCATCAAAGAACTGTTCAAGCATCCCCTGCTGGGGACCAGGAAAGTTCTCTTAAGCCCCAGTGAAGATTGGTGCTTTAATCCCGAGATCGCCAAAAGATCCTTATGCGAACATTTCGGGGTCTACAATTTAAACGGTTTTGGGATTGATGACCTGGACGCATCAGTATCCTCCAGCGGCGCGCTCCTGGAATATCTCAAACGGATGAACAAACAGCCCCTGCGCCACATCGACAAAATTTCACTTTACGCCGATCACGAATATGTTTTCATTTCGCCGGCCGCCTGCCGCGGATTAGAACTCGAGTCTCTCCTGGAGGCCATCGATCAAACATTGACCCCGATGGGGAAACGCCGATTCCGCCTTTGGCTCTACCATCCCCTGGTACAGACCGCGGCGATCATTCAGCGCCAGGACGCGGTCACTTTATTAAGGAATAATTCCCGGTTACAGTCGGAATTTAAGAAACAATTAAGCCATGTCCCGGACATCGAAAAGAGCCTTTCCCGGCTGAGTTGCGGTTATGTCCAGGCGAAAGATATTCTCGCCATCCGCAACACACTGGCCCGCTGGCCCGACATCCAAGCCATCACCGAGCCGCTTTCGCAAAAAAATCCCCTCTTCGCCCTTGAGGATATCCCTGAATTAAGACAACATCTCGCCGCCGCCGTCAATCCGGATATCCCTTTATCGAATCCGGAAGGGAAGATCCTGAGAAAAGGTTATCACGCCGAACTGGATTCCCTGCGCGAGATCCAGGAAAACGGCCGGCTGTGGCTTAAGAACCTCCAGGAAAAAGAAATCAAGCGTACCGGCATCCATACGCTCAAGATAGGATTCAATAAAGTATTCGGTTATTACATCGAAGTATCAAAAGGAAAAACTGATCGCGTCCCGGAAGACTATATCCGCAAACAGACCCTGGTCAACGGCGAGCGCTTCATCACCCCGGAATTGAAAGACTATGAGGAAAAAATTCTCACGGCGCAGGAGAGGATCCTCAAGATCGAGAACGAAGTTTTACAGAAGCTCCGGCAGGAGATCTTGGACAATTCCATCGGCCTGCATGCCTTTTGTGACGGGCTGGCAACTCTGGACGTCCTTTTTTCCTTAAGCCTCTTGGCCCAGTCCCCGCACTATATCCTGCCGGAGATAAGCGACGACACCACCATCGATATCCGGGAAGGCCGCCATCCTGTCGTCGAAAAAAATTCCACGGAGCCTTTTGTCCCCAACGATACACAATTGGACTGCGGCGAAAATCATTTTATTATTTTGACCGGGCCGAATATGGCGGGAAAATCGACTTATATCCGCCAGACCGCCATCCTGGTGATCCTGGCGCAAATCGGCAGTTATCTGCCGGCCACCGCAGCTCACCTCGGCGTCGTGGATAAAATCTTCACCCGCATCGGCGCCCATGACGATATCAGCAAAGGCCAAAGCACCTTTATGGTCGAGATGAATGAAACCGCGGATATCCTCAACAACCTCACGCAACGGAGCCTGATCATCCTGGATGAAATCGGCCGCGGCACCTCCACCTTCGACGGGCTTAGCCTGGCCTGGGCCCTGGCGGAACATTTGCAAAAGACAAAGGCGCGGACCCTTTTTGCCACACACTTTCATGAATTGACCGCTCTGGCGGAAGAATTTCCCGGCGTCAAAAATTATAATGTGGCCGTCAAGGAATGGAAAGACGAGATCATCTTTCTGCACAAGATCATTCCCGGCGGCAGCGACGATTCCTACGGAATTTATGTCGCCAAGCTGGCCGGGATCCCCCAAGAGGTCATTGACCGCTCTAAACATATCCTGACCCGGTTAGAGCTCAACAGCAATTTCAAAGAACAGCTGTCCTCGCAAAACAAAAAATCAGCCGAAGAGCAGTTCTCTTTGTTCTCGCGGGCCTCCGACCCCGTTACGGAAAAGATCAAATCGATCATCGAAGCCATGGATATTAATCAATTGACACCCCTGGAGGCTTTGAATAAAATGCAGGAAATGAAACATCTCTTTGAAAAAGAGAATTAAATTACGAATAACTGTCATTTGTTCGCATCATGTTTGTTAATTGGGATTTGTTTGGAATTTGTTTTTTGTCTATTGGGATTTCTTTAATTTATGTCCAAAATTCACATTTTACCGCCAGAGATCGTCAGCAAAATCGCCGCCGGAGAAGTCGTTGAGCGGCCGGCCTCCGTGGTGAAAGAACTGCTCGAGAACGCCCTGGATGCCCGCGCCGACACTATTGAGCTTCATCTTAAAGAAGCCGGCAAATCTCTCATCCATATCAAAGACAGCGGAAGCGGCATTGATCCGGAGGATATCGATAAAATTTTCCTGCGCCATTCGACCAGCAAGATCGAAAAGATGTCTGACCTGGATGCCATCCGTTCTCTGGGTTTTCGGGGAGAAGCCCTTTACAGCATCGCCGCGATCGCGGATGTCATCTTGCGCAGCAAAACCAAGGAAGAGGCCTCCGGATGGGAAATTCATTTGCGCGGCGGAGAAAAAATGGGCCTGAAGCCCTGCACCATGACCAACGGGACCGAACTGGAAATCCGGGAACTTTTCTTCAATACCCCGGCCCGGCGGAAATTCTTAAAATCAAACACCACGGAACTCAATCAGATCCTGGGCATCGTAATCCCTTATGCCCTGCTTCATTATCGGTATCGTTTTCTGGTTACCCATCAGGGAAAGAACCTGCTTGACCTCAATCCCGCTTCCTCGCTCCGGGCCCGCATAGCCCGGACGCTTAATCTGGAGGAAGGGCAGATCCTCGAAGCCGAACATGCGCTGCCGGAGAAACAGCTCTCCGTTCATCTGATTTTAGGCGACATCAACATCCGGCGCCCCCAAAGGGATATGCAGTTTATCTTTGTGAATAACCGCCCGGTGCAGAATAAAAACATCAGTTACCATATGAATCAGATCTACCAATTGATCCTGCCTCCGAAAGTCCATCCCTTTTTTGCCGTCTTTATTGACATCGCCCCGGAGGAAATCGACGTCAATATCCATCCGACAAAGCGTGAGATCAAAATTAAGGATGAATACGCCTTGTCCTCCCTTTTGCGTTCCATGACCGAACAAGCCTTAATGTCCTCGGGCCAGGCCAAACAGGCCGCGAGCCGCCCGCCACAAGCCACCAGCCCAAACACCATTGATAGAGCCATTGCCGCAGCGCACTCCTCGGCGATAACATTTGATTCTTCCGTGCCCTTAGGCGTCTTCGAGATCCCCGCTAAAGAAACGGGCGCCGGGCCTGACGCGATTCCTTTTCCCTTTAAGCAAGGCCAAGAAAGCCAACCGGCGCTTTTCACGGAAAAAGAGAATAATCTTAAATCCCGGCTCTCCCGCAGCCGTTATATCGGGTCATTCATCAATAAATTTCTTCTTTTCGAGGCCGACAAATCCCTCTTGGTCATCGACCAGCACGCGGCACAGGAGAGGATCATCTTTGAGCATTTGCGGGCACAAATGGAACAGGGCCGAATCGAGGTGCAGCGCCTTTTAAGCCCTATCATTGTGAAGTTGACTGCGCAGGAACTCAACGCCTTCGAAGAGGTAAAAGATAAATTAGAAGAGATCGGATTGGAAAGCACAAAATTCGACGAAGAAACGTTGGCGGTGCAATCCTACCCGGTCCTTTTGAAAGACCCGGCGGGCGCCATTCATTCGCTTTTATCCGGCGAGAATATCGCGCACTGCGACATGGAAACGATTGCCCGCCGCGCCTGCCGATCTTCGGTCATGTCCGGCGACGCCTTAACCAGAGAGCAGGCCGAATATCAGCGCGGCCAACTTATCAAATGCCGCGATCCGTTTACGTGCCCGCATGGGCGCCCGGTCGTAGTGGAGATCAACGAATCCTTCCTTGATAGGCAGTTTCTTCGAACCTAAACTTAAGAAGCGCAATACCCAAATCCCAAGCTACAAACGATATACAATATCTAATCCAAGAAAACCAAATATTGCGATTTGAATATTGGAATTTGTGATTTGTTGGTGAATGGTAACCTGTGAATTGAAATTTATATTTATTGCAGGCGCAGCCTTCTCCCCAATACCCCGCTCACCCATCTCCAGAGACGGATTAATATTAATTGAAATCTCAAAAAAAGATTGGCTTCTTTATCGGACGAAGACCGCGGACACCTTGCCTCATTCTTGCCGCAGATGCGATCTATTGTTTCTTTCATATGAGGTAAATCAATCCTAAGAAATGCCAACATTTGATCTGATTCTGTTATTCGGCATACTTCATTTTCTGTAATTCTAAACATTACTCCATGTCTTAACGGATCAAATGTTTTTTCCAAGAATTTATCAAGATCAACGACATCCCGAACCATCGGACCATACCGATGATCATCGTTCGGGGAGAACTCAAGCCTCAGCGCTTTGATAAAATAAAAAGTTTTCTCCCCCTCTCTCCTCCATGAATCAGCATGGATGCCTAAATCTATATCATGATCTTCCCGAACGCCGAAAACAGCACTGCTGCCAAACAACCAAACCGGATATTTAAATTCTTGTGATCGGAGAAGCGTCTGGATAACAGTCACCAGCTTAACAACTTGTTGCGGATCTTTATTAGACTGAAGACTCCAGGCATTTGAGACATCCCTGTCTTTTTGTTTCTCGCCCTCCCCCGCCAGCGGAATGAGCGGCGAGAAGGCGAACGCGGCAGGGCTCGCCATCCCGGAGGCTTGCGGACCTGGCGCGGGGAATATCCTGAACATTGTCGTAAAATAATGCCGCCAGCCGTCCATATCCACCCTGGTAACAGGAAAATGATAACGCCGCTCAGCATTATACTTTTTTATGACAATCCCTGCCCTGACCGGCAAAGGCATCGCCTTTAACGCGGAATAAATAACGGAAATCTGTTCTGAGGATAGCGCCCCCTTCGCATTCGCTAGCAGTTGAATGGCTTTCTCCTCGACAAAAAACTCCGCAAGCACCTTAACAATTCCCCAATGGGGGAACGCAATCGTCCCCTCCTGCCCCTCAATAACCAGGCCAACTTCGGCCAGGAAACTTCTGTCCTCAGGCGCTAATTGATCAACGGGATATTCATCTATCGCGTTTTTTTTAAGCGCAGTGAAAAACAATTCCAAGTCAGCACGGACATGATAAATCAATCTTAAATAACTGATGAATTCCCTGAACTCTTTCGTCATCGGGCCATCTTTGAAAATATCCCCAACGCTTTGCACCCACGCAGGGCTCCGGTTGTTGAGCGCCAAGGAACCATCCGCAAGGATGCAGGGGGTAAGGATATCCCTCATCGTATCCTGGCCGGAAAGATCCAACCCCGCGTCCCTTAAGGCAAGCGGCGCCCGCCCCTCTTTCCAGAGAACCGGCTCGTTTAAAAAAGTAAACGGATCCGAGGATTGGCTGGGGATAAATCTCCCCTTAAATTGCCCGTTATTTATCTCTTTCCAGATCTCTTGTGTGGCTTCGTCGATTTCAGGAAAAAAACCTTCTCGGGAATAATAGATACACACCGCGGCCTTCGGGTATGTCCTTAAGACATGGCTGTAGTGTCCTTTATAAAGTTCCTTTGCCCTGCCCAGATCCCGAAAGGACAGAGGATAATAAAGGTGAAAACTTAAATTGAGAATGGGAGGATACGGAAACTTCCTCATCCGTTTTGCCGCGCGCTCACCGATAGACCCCTTTTCCCATCCCTGTGTTATCAAACAATAAGTCGAATCTTTGAGGCGTTTCTGAAAAATAAATCGCATGACATCAGATAAATCAGCGTCAAGAATTTCGTCATGATAATCAAAAGGATCTCCGGCTTCATGAAGGATGATTTTGCGGCCTTCCAATTGCCCCTCTTTTTGCAACGCATCGATTATCTTTATCAGCATCGGATACGGCATGCTCAGAGGGCGGCCTTTCCCGTCAACACAGCAAAAAACACACCCGCGGGGGCAACCGCTGGTGAGAGGCAGGCGAACGATTTTTTCTTCCTCATAATATCCGAACAGAAAATCTCTGACCAACTCCGGCAGATGATCCAGAACCTCAACGAAAAGGTCTAAATCCAATTTTTCCCGGGACGGGATCATGGAGACCAATTCGGCTATCTCTCTCCTGAGGGCTATCACCGCAAACTTTTCTGTGAGCAATCTTTGCTGTATCCTTTCTAATCCCTCTAACAAATCTTTACCCTTTTGACTCAAAATATTCTGATGGTTATAAGCGGCGAGGATACGGATCCCTCGGGGGATCTGTTGTTTTGCCAGCCAATGACAATTTGTGAAACAATGCCGTAATGTTATGAGCAAGAATCCATCTATTTGATATATGCTTAAAAAGAGGAGAAAAATAAAAACGAAAGCATTCAGGCAGGCCATCACTAATATTCCGGGTAGCGGCGGGGCCTGCGGCATATTTTCCGTGCGCACAAAATGAAGCGCGACAAAAAGCGCCCAGACGCCGAGAGTCGCCGCCCACACCCCCAAAAGCGGTATTAAGGCGACATTCAGCGCGCCAAAGAAAACCTGTTCCAGAAGCGCCTGCCAGCGAAAGGCATTCTTCTCGCCGAGCCAGGCGCGCACAAACGGTATCATCGCCCCGCCCTGTATTTCGCTTCGTCTGTTTATCAGCCTTTCATAAAATTTTTTGAATGAAAGTTTACGATCCGCATAAAATGACCCGATTCCTTTCCGCAAAACCAGAGCCCAACTTATCCCGCCGCTTAAAGAAGCATCCCGCATAGCTTCACGCGCCGCGCGGTGATACCTGCTCTGAAACCGCCGCCACGGCTTGAACAGCTTCCACCCGCTATTATCAGCATCCTCCTGAAATTGCATGGCCTGTTCGACATATTCCGGGATCTTTTCCTTCCAGCCCATGCTCTGAAGAAAAGCGAAAGCCGTTATGTCTGATAAAAATACCCCCTTCTTTTTTGAATCCCGCACACGGATTCTAGGGAGGAGCGGGCCCATCTTCTTTTTAAGATATTTCATACGCGGTCTAAGGGCATCCCTGTAAGAGTTGATCAGGTGATAACCGGTAACATGCGCGATGAAAGCCAAGAATATTTCCCGCTCTAATTTCGTTAACCCAAACCCGAACCTGAAACAGACGTTAGCGCCTTTGCCTGGAACAAATTTAGCCCAAGCAGAAATATAGGCCCTCATCAGGTCTTCAACGGGAAGCGATATCCCGCCCCTCAGGACTGACACAACGGCCGCGCACAATTCTTTAAGCTTCTGATTTTTATCATGCAAGGCCGCCCCCCGCATACCTTCGCGTAACGAAAAAGCAAAATCCCCGTCCCATTGTTCAATAATTTCTTTCGCCAATCGCGGGTTTAAAAGTATCGCATCGATCTCATGCTTCCTGCTAATCCGCCTCCCGGTCAATCCCTCAAGCTCGCTCTCTATCTGCTCTTTCATAAATCTTGCCCTAATCCACCCCGGCGCTAAAATAAAATAAATCAGAAACACATACACAATCACGGCCTTGCCAAACAATATGCCTAGCCCCGTAAACAGCAAAAGCACCCTTTCATAAGCAATGACTTCAATCATAAATCCTTTCAGCCTTTTATATTCCCAGACATGCTGCTTCAGCCTTTTGCGGTGTTTTAAGAATAATCTTATTTTCCTTAAAACCTGATCCTTCCAATTAAGATAAATATGGAAAGTAATAAATATCACCGCCGCGCCCCAAAGGAAAGGATTGGATAAAAATCCCGCGCCCTCCCCCGCCAGCGGAATGAACGGCAAGGCGGCGAACGCGGCAGAGATCTCCCCTCCGGCGTTTTTATCTCCCGGCTTAAAATCCTTTTGCGCTTTTTCCCCTGATAGTCTTTCCGCTACCCAAGCAAACAATCCTCTATAGGGTTTACCCATCACTGCCACATCCGGTAAAATCATAAAACCCATTTCTTGAATCTTTTCTTGATCCTTGGACATTGCCGGAATTTCACTGGAATGATACCCTCCCGCTATAAAAATCTGAACATTCGGGATCAAATCCATGAGCGCCATACTGTCCTGGTTATCAACACTATATTTCGATTCCCAGGATCCAATATTGGAAATAATCGCGGTCCTTTGATCTCCCTCGATTTCTTTTGCTATCGCCTCTTTGTCCTTCAAATCTTTACAATGCAGTTTAAAGTGGACCCCTTCTTCATAGCCATTAAGAACAAGCAGCCTTCTGGCGTGTTCAAGATGACACTCATAAATTTCAATAAGATGGACAAATCGCGCCCCCTGTTTAAGGGCGACCAAGGACAAAATTCCTTCGCAGGAACCAGCATCGATAACCCGCATGCCTTTAAAATTGATATTCAACATAGCGGCAATTGTTACCATGGTATAATTTCCCAGCTTGATCCAGTCCTCAAGGATAATCTTCTCCGCCTCATCAAATAAAACAACCTTATTGCCTAAGGCCTTTTTAAAATCTGGATCTAAATTTTTATAAATCTCTCGTCCGATAAAGAAAGCCGGCCCAACACGCGCCAGGCAAAGGTCCTCTTCTACCCAATATCGCCCATAAAAACGTTTTTTCGTTTTTAAAACCCGCTCAAAGGCATAAACACTCGCCCCGACAGTAATGTCTACGAAAAGATGATGCGCCCCCCCATAAAATTTCTTGAAAAGTGGACGGACAATCTTTTCGCTCAGCTGTCCTGCTTCGCTTTCATCAATGTCATTGTCCTCCCCAATAACATCCTCTTCGCCGATTTTGCTTTCATCCAATTCGGGCAGATGAATGTAACCCTGCTCTTTTAATTTTTGTTCTTCTTGTGCCTTGTGCATTGCCTGTCCCGAGCAAGGTCGAGGGATGTCTTGTGTCTGGCCAACGGCAACCGCGTGCCACGTCCCGTCGCCGTTATTTTTAACATAGATCCCCTCCGCCCACCCATGATTTTTCAAGAGATCGGAAGTTTTTCCTGAAAAATCAGGCATGGGTGTCCCCCTGTCGAGTTTTGCATCAGCAAAACTAGGGGGACCTCCATTTCTCTTAACCACCACAAGGGCTTTCTTAAAATTCCACGGATCATTGATTGTCCAGGCCGCGTCAAATGCTGAGACAACTTCCCCATAAGAAACGGAATGCTGGCGCATGATCGCTGAAGCCAAACAATTCGCCAGCGCTTCTTTTAATCTTTTAAACGCGGACACATAAGTTTCTCCGCTCCTGCGCCAAGAACCCAGCATGCCCCACAAAGATTTATTCCCTAAAGCTTTTATCTTCCTGCCCATGTCTGTCGTATTCATCTCTGCCGGCGCTTTTGTGAATTCTTGTGCGGCTATCTCGATCATGCGGCGCTTGGCTTTCGGGCTGACGCGTTTCCAAAATCGATTAAGATCTTTCACCTGTCGAAAAACTTCAATGGCTCTGTCATCCGGCATAAAATCTTCTTTTAGGCCTGTGTCCTTTTTCAGCCGCTCCAGGGCTGATAGGAGAGATTCCCCTTTCTTCCTGAGCGCTGACACCATGACTCTTAAAAATTTCCCGCCCAAGGCTTTTATTCTTTCCTGCATATCGTTTGTATTTAGTTCCGACGGACATTTTTCCAACTCGCGGGCTGCTATTTCAAAAATACGACAAATGGCCGTCAGGCTAAAACACTTCCATTGCCATCGGGGGATCTTCTTCCTCCCGCAGGCAAGTTTAACCGCGTCTTCATCCGGCAAGAAATACTCTTCTATACCCAAATCTTTTTTCAGCTGATCCAAAGCAGATGAAGGAGATAATCCCTTCTTCAAATAGGAACGAAGCATGCCATACAAAGATTTTTCACCTAAGGCCTTTATTCTTTTCTGCATATCCTGCGTATTCATTGCCGACGGATGTTTCTTGAGTTCGCGGGCCGCAATTTCAAACATGCCGCGCTGGGCCTCCAGGCTCACGTGTTTCCAAAATCCGGCAGGCGATTTGCCCTTTTTAAAAATTTCCACTGCTTGCTGCAGGTTCAAAATCACCGTCTTGTCCAGGGAACAAACCGCTTTCCCTCCCCTGGCTGAATATGCAACCGCCCTCGCCGGCACCCGCGCATAGGCAATCCGCCGGGCAGGCCTTTTTTTCTTAACCGCAGGAAGCTGAGGAATGGCCTGATAGCCATCGGATTTCGAGGTTTTAAAATCTGTTTTCATCGGCACATAATCCCTTAAACACCACTGCGCGAAATTTTCGTTTCTTTCATGCGTGCTTTTGGGATATGTGATAACCCTGGCTTCATGAATAAGGGTAAGGAGAAGTTCCCTGTGATTTCGCGGACTGTGCGAGCTGACCAAAAGCTCATCCAGGTAAAGTATTCCGTTTCGGTAAGCGCCCCAAATAAATTCAAACACCCCGACGCGAATTTCCATATCATCCCTTATCCTTTTTAAAGCTTCGACAAGATTGGGATCTATCCCGAAGACAAGAATAATCGCTTCATTGATGACCTGCCTTAAATACGTATTCTTAATCCCGCAAATATCTGTGGCCCGGCTGATATCCCGCTTTATCTGCTCCTCGCTTGGGAACTTTGCCTGCTTGTTGCGGTGCGGGTCGGCGGGAATGATTTTTCTCCCCGCGCCGATCCAGACGAGCGTCGGATCCTTCTCTTGACAATAAACATCCCAAAGCGTCAAAGATGTCTTTCCCCTGCTGACTTGATAAACACGGTCGGCTTCGATCCTCTCCGGGGCCAGAAGATAAATCTGTTCCGCCACGAGTTGAAAATAGTTCTCTCCAATCAAAAAGTAGATGTCCTGAAGTTTATAGGCCCTCTGATCATCAAAGAAAAATTTGGGCTCAAGAAGGCTTCGCATATCTTCGACAAGCGCATGAAAACCAAGATCCTCCAACACTTGAAAAAGATAAGACTGATCCGAAGGGTCGCTTGTTCCCCTTTGTGCCCTGGTGAGCCTGTTTTTACTCCGGACAG
>Ga0265297_10005893_pt1 | contig 18259 bp, 18 predicted proteins | sample Munlanlwell13791_FD_192502 | JGI IMG/M metagenome (GOLD analysis project Ga0265297, IMG submission 192502) | Leachate microbial communities from a municipal landfill in Southern Ontario, Canada - Leachate well 137-91 | ecosystem: Engineered > Solid waste > Landfill > Unclassified | place...
TGCACCCAATTATCCCCCTGATTGGCACTCAAATATAGGCCGCCATCATTACTATTTTCACTTCCCTTAAAGCTTATTGAACAACCAGAAACAAGAATCGCCACCACCATCATTGCCATTAAAAAATTTATTTTGTTTTTAATCATATTTTTAAAAAATTAATTATAAATTAACGGCGATATTTTCTAAAACCAATCTCGGATTAACATTGGCTTTTATATATTTCTTTCCCTTCTCCAAATTTTTTATTATCCTTAAAAATTCATTAGCTCCACGGCCAAATTTTAATTTCTGCCGGGATAACTCTTCAAAAAATATATGATTTTGGATTAAATCTTCCTGGCCGAAATCCAAAAGCAACATATCTCTCGCTACTCCTTGCCATACTTCTAATATTTTTAAAGCTAACTGGCTATATTCTTGGCCATAAGCGTTCGGACCAATCAATTTTCCCATCCCCTCCAACCGCTCATTTATGTCCTGATCGCCAAACGACAAAAAAATATTTGCTTTTTCTAAATAGTCTTTATAAAAATCTTTATCTTCCACAAATTTTGTTGCCAAGGCCGGGCGGCCGAGACAAATCCTGGAAAAATTTTTAGCCATACCTCTGGAAACTTTTTTCTCTTCTATCAAATAATCATAAATAATATCTGTTTTCACCGGATAAAAATTCAGGACTTGGCAGCGAGAAATAATTGTTTTAGGAATTGATTCTAAATTGTCTGCGATCAGCACGATAACGACTTTTTCTCTCGGCTCTTCCAAAGTTTTTAACAGAGCGTTGGCTGATTCAATACTTAAATTATCAGCCTCTTTAATTATCCCGACTTTATAAGAACCGAAGAAAGAACTTAAACTAAGATCGTTTATAAAAATCCTAATTTGCTCAATGGAAATATTTTTTTTATCTTCTTCTCTTTTTATAAAATGAAAATCTCCATGCGCGATTCCAGAAGAATCTTCTTTTTCATAAGCAGAACCAGCTAAACTTTCTTTAAAAGCTCGGCAAGAAGCGCAATTTTCGCAAGGCGTTATAGCTTCTTCTTTGCCCTGTTTAACTCTTTCTTGGCAAAGAAGGGTTTTAGCAAAAAAATTAGCCAAAGTGGTTTTTCCCAAATCTTGGGGACCAAGAAAAATATAAGCGCTAGCCACTTTGTTATTAACAATGCTTCTGGAAAGAAAGTCCACTATGTGCCTATTTCCGACCAACGGCCAATTTAATTTTTTCATTGTTTTTTTCGCTATCATTATTAAATTATAACATCAAAAATCCAAAAGTCAAAATACATTATGAATAAAATTATAAATAAAAAAATAGGCCATACAATTGACTTTTTTAGCTAAAACTGCTTTAATATTTGCATGGACAATAAACTAAAAAGAATAATCCTTTTGGCGGGAGATATAATAATTCTTTATTTCTCGCTTTATTTAACCCTGCTTCTTCGTTACTGGGCAGAACCCACAAATGAACTCTGGCAGAAACATGTTGGCCCGTTTACAATAATTTTCGTGGCTTGGATTTTGATATTCTATATTTCCAATCTTTATGATCTTAATTTGGCAGCTAACAACGCCAGATTCTTTCGTCTGACCGGCCGCAGCCTTTTAATAGCGGTTCTGCTTTCTATTGCTTTCTTTTATCTGACTCCCCAAATAACAATCGCCCCAAAAAGAAATCTTTTAATTTACATAGTGATTTTTGCTTTGCTGTTTTTCTTTTGGCGACAATTTTTTAATTGGTCCCTAAGGGCTTATCTTCCTAAAAACAATATCGCCTTTATCGGCCTTAATAATCAGGTTATTGAACTAATAAAAGAATTAAAAGAAAAACCGCATCTTGGATTCAATGTGGTCTTAGTTGTAGATGAAAAAAACTCCGAAAGAAAAGAAATAGAAGATATACAAATTTTCAACGATATCACTCTTCTGCCATCACTCATTAATTCCCAAAAAATTTCCTCTATTATTATAGCTTCAGATCTTCATAGGTTAGAAGAGATAAGAACGGTTTTATTCAAATGCTTGCCTTTAAAAATAAACTATATCGACTTGGCAAATTTTTATGAAAGCATCAGCGGCCGCGTGCCGATTGATTCAATAAATCAAATGTGGTTTTTAGAAAATTTAAGCGAAGGGAAAAAAACCTGGTTCGGTATTGCTAAACGTTCCTACGATTTTATCTTAGCTTTGTTTATTTTTCTACTTACTATTATTTTTTGGCCGATTATCGGACTTATTATAAAATCAGAAAGCAGGGGGCCAGTATTTTTTAAGCAAATTCGGAGCGGAAAAAATGGCGCGCCTTTTACGATGATAAAATTCCGGACCATGACCGTAGCGGGAAATAATTTCTCCCCCACCAAGGAAAACGATTTGCGAGTCACAAAATTTGGATCTTTCTTAAGAAAAACCAGAATTGACGAAATCCCGCAAATTTTAAATATTTTGAAGGGAGAAATGAGCTTTGTCGGTCCTCGCCCGGAACGTCCAGAATTAATAAAAGAATTGGAAGAAAAAATACCTTTCTACAATGAAAGAATGCTAGTTAAGCCAGGCATTACTGGTTGGGATCAAGTCTCGGGCGAATATCACTCGCCGAGCCGTGAAGATACCATAAAAAAACTTCAGTACGATTTGTACTATATCAAAAACAGATCAATCTATTTAGACCTGTCTATTATTCTAAAAACGATTGCGACGGTTATTAGTCGGAAAGGAGTATAAGATAAAATTTAAAATAAAAAATTAAAAAACAGGTTAATATATTAACCTGTTTTTTGTTAAAATAACCTGCAAAAAACTGAATTTAATCGTCTAATAATTTTTATACTTATTTTTATTATAATCAAACAACTCTTTAAACCAATATTTCTGCGGAAATTTTGCCCTTCCTTTTGTGTAAGCGGAAATTTTTATATTCAAGAATCGAGCCAAAAGATAAGCTAAAGGATTTTTTGGATATTTTTTTTCCGTCATTTTTACCGATGGCTCATGATCTAATTTTATAGCCTCCACCACAACCTCCCCCTCTCTCTTTAATTCCGTGTTGTATAACTCCCCATTTGCTTCTTCAATTTTTGAATCTCCAGGCTTACATTCTCTTATTTCGCTAAAACCGGTTTTCTCCAAAGCTTTTTTCAGAGTATAAAAATTGTGAAGATAACGATGATCGAAATATAACATTCTCCCGATGAAAGTTTCCACATAATCTTCGTTAGAAATTTTTTCATTGGGAAAAATAATGTTTTTTAGTTCCGGCTTATACCTCTTATTAAGATAGTCATCAATTGCCTTATCAAAATTAGGAACAACCATTCTGACAATTCCGCCTCTTTTTAATATTCGCCGACTCTCCAACAAACAATTCAACAACTCATTATAAGTTAAATGCTCCAAAGTAGCTTTAGAATAAACTAAATCTGCATAATTATTTTGCAATGGAATATATTCACTAATATCAGCAATAATATCAGGCGGACCGGATTTATTTTTGCCTAAATCAATCTCTACATGAATAAAATCTTTTAATCTTTCATGGCCGCAACCCAGATAAATTAATTTTGGCTTTTTATTTTCTGGCATATTAAATTAATTTTAATTTTTTAAATAAATACAAAAACAAAAAAGGGATTAAAGCTATCTTTTTCCCTGCCCGAAATCGGTATTTATAAATTTTTAGCCAATTTGAAAATCGCTCCCGTCTTGTCATTAAATTTTTATACTTCAAAGTAAACCGATAAATTCCTTCTGCCATTTTATTTGGATTATCCCCCAACCCGTCTCTCTTTCTGTCGCTCCTGAAAATTGTTTGATTATCCGGTAAAACTTTTATTTTTATTTTTTTTATTATAGCTTCTACCACTAAACTTTTGTCTTCAGAGGTTAACAGCTTTTCATCAAAACCTCCCAGTTCCAAAAAAACACTTTTCTTGATCACAATATTTGATCCGGTCACACCGGGGTTGGAAACAAAGAGCTTATTTAAACTTAATTTTTGATAGGCATTCTTATGCTTAGAGATTATTCCATCTTCTATTTTATCTAAACGGCTGATTATACATTCGCTTCCCCCTTTTAAGGCTTCCTCAACTTTTTCTAAATATTCCCGACCCCACAAATCATCATCATCTAAAAAGGCTAAATAATCCCCCTGAGTTACTTTAACGCCAGAATTTCTAGCCGCAGCAGCACCGATATATTGCTTCTCGTTAATCACAATTATTTTTGGTGATAATTCTGATGGCAGTACGACTTTATTAGCTCCATTATTTACAATAATAATTTCCTCGGGTTCTTTTGTCTGCGCTAAAACTGAATTAATTGCTTCAATTAAAAACTTAGGGCGGTCGCAAGTTGGAATAATGCAAGAAATTTTCATAATTTATCGATATTTTTTCGCAAATATTAATCCCACCTTTTCTGTTATTTTTTCTACTTCGCAAACGAAATGGTTCCCTTTTAAAAGGAAAAGCAAATCATTTAAGGTGCGTTTATTATCTAAATCCGGATGATACTCCATTGACAAATTAAATATTTTTTCAAAAATATAATCAGGAGTATTTAATATAATATCATACTCGGCTCCTTCCACGTCCATTTTAAGTAAATCGCAATGCTTAATATCATTTTTTTTAAAAATATCTTCTAAGGAAATCGTCTCTATTGGATAACCTTTCGCGCCCAGATGATGTTCCCCCGTGTTTTCATTTTTCCCATCTGATATATAAAGAGTTTCTTGCGATCGAGAACTAACTGCCAAATTATTTAGATAAATATTTTTTACTTTTCTGTTTTCAATGTTTTTTTTCGCTAATTTATAATTATCCGGATGCGGTTCATAAGAATACACCTGGCAGCAAAATTCACTACTATACAAACTGAATAACCCTATATGGGCTCCAATATCAATCACTATACTTTCATTATTCAGCCTAGAAATACTCCTTTTATAGCATTCATCTAAAAATACCTCCTTATAAACAAAGGTGTCTGAAGTTCCTTGTCTTAAAAATAAACCATTCTCAACTATATATTCTTCTCCTGTTGCTTCATTGGTAGCACAGATAATTTGACCACCATTTATAACTTTTTCTATCAACCAAATATCACCAGCGCGGGCGACAAAAAAATTCTCACCTTTTCTCGGCTTAACCAAAAATTTTTCTCCCTTTAGAAATCTACCCCTATAAAGATTTATAACATCGAAGGGATTTTTAAAATAAAAAAATATTTTTATAATTTTATTAATTTTTTTCATTTATTCTCCTATTAATTTCGCCGATAAATAAATCTATAAGTCGCTCTCTTGAATTTGCCTCCCCCTGATACCAGGCCTTTCTATAGTCAGCTGTAAAACCAACGTCAAAAACAGCCGAAATATAATTTTCCAATTGTTTTTCATATTTATCATTTTTTAAATTTATTTTCAATAATTCCTTCATCTTTTGAGATAACGACGAAATATCGGTGTGCTTAAAGACATTTGGCAAAAGAGTAAAAATTTTGGCATCACTTAAAATAATAGCTGGTTTATAAAAAAATGCTGATTCAAACAAAACTGTTCCATAAGAACTAATTACTAAGCCAGATTTCTTTATAATCTCTTCAGATGATATTCTATAATCTACTAATTTCACATTAAGAGTTCTAGAAATTTTTTCATAATAAGAAGGGGATCTTAATCCAACCATCGCCGGATGCTCTTTGACAACTAAGGTATAATCTCCGGGAAGGGACATGGCTATCTGGCGCGCTAATTCCAGCTGGTTGTTATATAGTGGACTTCTTAAATCAGCACTACCCTCGGGCGTAAACTGCAAAGGATAGAAAACAAATTTATTAATTTTATCAAGGGGATAATATTTAAAATTTTTAGCAAAATTTTTGTATTTTTTTTGATAATAATGATCCCGTAAAATTATTTTTGGAGATTTATAATCAATTGTCGGACCGACGCTCTTTATATAATTTTCAGAAGAATTTCGTTTTAAATACCATCCTAATATGCGCCTATAGGGAGCTAACTCCGCTCTTATTTTCTTTATTAAGCTAATTTTTTCATTTTGGTTAACAGCATATTCGGGCCTTTTAAATCTTTCCCTAAATTCCTTTATAAATTCTTTAGACTTGGCCAAATTTTCAGATTTCTTTCCTTTATTTATTTCAGAAAATCTATCTAGTAAAGGCCCTTTTCTGTCTAAATAATCGCCGGTAAAAACATAATAACCGGGAACTCTGGAGTCAGTTATAGAAACAATTGGAATATTAAATTTGTCAGCGAAAAAATTCAATATTGTGTGTCCCTCATAAATAAAAGCCGCAGTAAAAATAGCGTCTGGCTTAAAATTATTAAAAAGATTTCTGATTACCTTGTAATAAGCTTTTAAATAAGCAGCTATAAACTCATCGGACACGTTTTGTTTATACCCATAATAAAATTTTTCTCCATAAGACCGAGAAAAAAGCCGATTACTATAAATCATTGGCCAGACAGAATCAATGTTCAACTCTTTGCATATTTCTTCCAAGGAAATTTCTTCATCTCCTAAATATTTATAAGGGTCGTCAAAAATATCATCAATATTAATTACGTACTCATATTCAGCTGACTTTTGCTCAGAAATAATCCGATGGGATGATTTTTTCAAAGTAAGGGCGGCTAATTTACAGCCCTCTTTTTTCAAACCTTCTGCTAAATAATAGCCAACATTTTTCGCCCAACCCCTTTGCTGAAAAATTATAATTTTTTTGCCTTTTAATTGTTCAGACATGCAATACAAAATTTATTATGTTAATCTTTGAAAGCCAGAATGCGCTACTGGTCCCTCTAATAAACTATCAATTTTATTCTTAATTGTTGCTTGACTAATGATATTAAAAACTTCATCAACTGATTTTAAATATTTTTTAATATGTTCCTTCTTGTGGCTATAACATACATACACGGTTGTAGTGGCTAAAAATCCTCTTTTTAACATTTCTTGAGTAAATAATGTTTTTATTTTTTGAGAATCCTTATGATTAAAAGTAAAATTAATCAACGGATTCGGACCATCAACGTTTATATCTAAATTATATTTTTTAGCTATTTTTTTCCAACCAATCCCAATATTTTTCCCAATAAAATCAATATGCTTCGGCACTTTTTTACTCTGCATTTTTTTAATAGTTGCTAAAGCGGCAGCTGGTCCTATTCTTTCAGTCCAATAAGTGCTGCTGATAAAACTATCTTGCGCGGCTTGCATTATTTTCTTTTTGCCAATAACGGCCGACATCGGATAACCGTTGCTCATCGCTTTGCCGAAAATAGCAATATCGGGATTAACTTTGTATAAAAGATGAACTCCGCCTATATTTCTCCTAAAACCAGAAGATATTTCATCAAATATAAGTACGGCCCCGATCCTATTAGATATTCCCCTAACTTTTTCCAAAAAATTATCTTCAGGTTCTTGATGTCTGGAGGGCTCCATAATAATAACACCTATGTCATGTTTTTTGATGATATTTTCTAATTCTCCGATCTTATTATAATGAAAAGGAAAGGCGGTATTAATTAATTCTTTTGGCACCCCACGAGGATTAAGCCCTGGCAATAAATGTCCAATTAAATTTTTTTTGTTGGATAAATTGCTTGACAAATACCAATCGTGCCAACCGTGATAACCACAAAAAGCTACCTTACTTTTACCTGTGTAGGCACGCGCTATTCGAATAGCGATAGAAGCAGCTTCTCCGCCAGTCCTAGCATAACGAACGTTATCGGCCCATGGATGCATTTTAATTAAAAACTCTGCTAATTCTATCTCTTCTGGAGAATTTAAAGTTGTCATATTCCCAGCATCGACAGTTTCCTTTACTTTTTTATTAACATTTTTATCAGCATATCCCAAAATGCAAGAGCCAACCCCCATGTAAGACATATCAATAAATTTATTTCCATCCAAATCCCAAATCTCTATCCCTTTGGCTTTTTTATAATAAGAGGGCCATTGATTCGGCAAGAACATTTCAGAACGTTTTGATAGTAATTGCGAACCACCAGGAATTATCTTTTTAGCTTTATTCCAGAATTTAACCCCACTATTTATTTTTTTCATATTTTTATTTTCTATATTTTATAACTTTCGCCGGAATGCCAACAGCTATGGCATAGGGCGGTATATCTTTTGTAACTACAGCGTTTGCTCCTATAATCGCCCCATCTCCAACAGTAACGCCAGCCAATATCTTCACGCCCGAGCTAATCCATACATCTTTACCTATTTTCACGGGTTTTATGATAGCTAATTGATCTTTCATGAGCATATCGCGCTTGGTGCCGTGATTATGGTCTAAAATCTGGCAAAATGGAGCTATCATCGTGTAATCTCCTATCTCTACACTTTCCTTGCAACAAATAATAGTATTTCTTTCAATGGCCACCTCTTTGCCGATTATTAAATTAGGACGGGGTTTGGTTAATAAAAATTCACAACCGCGGAACATGCAGCCATCACCTATTTCCATCTTGGCGTTATCAGTTAAATTAAAAAGCACGTCTTCTTTAATAATTATATTCTTTCCGGCTTTTATTCTTTTATCCTTTAAAATTTTCTCCATTCGTTTCTTGTCTTCATCTGTCTGAAAACGTATAGAAGCTATATCTGGGGCTAAACCCTTAGTTTCTGACTTCATAAAATTGTTTAATTATAAATTGTTAATTAGTTTCATTAAATAATTATCATAAAATCTACCATCTAGTTTAATAGATTTCTTTTTTATTCTATCTAATTTAAAACCATTTTTCTCATAAACCCTTCTAGCAGATTTATTTTCCGGTAAAACTCCTAAATTTAATTCTACTAAGCCTAATTTTTTGAAAGAAAAAGTTATTATAAGTTTAATTGCTTCTGATGCCACTCCTCTGCCCCAATAATTTTTATCACCGATCAAAATGCCAGTTATAGCGCTTCTTCTTTTTAGATCTATGGGTTCTAACTTTATATTCCCAATATGCTTATTATTTTTCTTATAAAATATACCGAGAAAAATACTTTCCTGGCTTTTATTTTTTTCGTCTATATAGCTTCTCAATTCTTTGATAGTCGCTTTGGCTCCGTTTCTATATTTATTTACTAAATATTTATTTACTTCTTCATCATTAAGCCAAGAACAATAATTTTTCGTGGCGTTACGTTTAGTTAAACTTCTCAAATAAATTTGTTTACCGTTTATAATTATTTTTTTTGATTTTATTTTTTTCAGCTTTATCAAAAATTTATCTTCATTGATTGATTTCGAGTACCCCTCATCATTTCCTATATCTCCATTTATTTTCATTAATTCAGGATTTTTCTCCAACACCTCAAGAACGTCTCTCGTGCGAAAAATACCTTTGATTTTACCCATTCGTTTATAAACCTCCCTAACAAATTCAAGGTCACGCTGCTCGTCAACCGTCCAACGCATAAAAGAAAGATTTTTTTTGCAATTTATAGTATAAACTTTAAATTTATTTGTATTTTTCCAAATATACGGAGTAACATGTTCTCTTTCGGACGGCATAACCGATTCCCGCCAAGCCCTTTCCAGAGCGTTAAAGGAAAAAATTTCCGTATCAACTCCATCGGGAAAAGTAATTTTGATACGGCCGGTAGAAACATAATCATATTTATTGTTTAAATAAATCTCGGCTACCTGATCAATAATTTCCGGATCAATAAATGGACAATCGGCAGTAATACGGCAAATATGCTCTGCTTTATATTTTTTAGAGGCCTGGTAATAACGGTCCAAAACATCGCCCAAACTTCCTCTAAAATAATTAATATTCTTTTCTTGACAAAGTTTAGCTATTTCGTCATCACTCTTGTTATCTGATGTAGCCACCACCACCTTTTTGACAAATTTTGATTTTTTAGTACGGCTTACAACATGTTCTAAAATTGTTTTATTCCCCAATTTCATTAAAACTTTTCCCGGAAGCCTAGTGGCGCTCATTCTAGCTTGTATAATTGCTGTTATCATTTAATTTCTGGGGCAAAGCCATAGCAAGATCTTATAGAAAGATGGCGATGCACATTAAAACCATTTTTATTTATTTTTTGAGGGGCATAATAACGACCGACATAAATCATATCACCGTTTTTATCTTTGTCGGAACACCAAATGAAATCATGCTTCCAAAGAATTTTTCCATTCGTATGAAAATAATAAGCAAAAAAAGTAAAAGCGGCTAAAATTGCTGTGGGGAAATTCTCTTGCTTTTTAAATAATTTTAAAATTTCATCTGGTCTCTGGCCTCGACTATTTCTATTAACACTTTTTTTGATTAAATACCATTTAAAATCTAAGGTCCTGCCATTAGCAAATTTCTCTTTTAAATACCAGTCTTGATTGTAAAAACATGGCTCTAACCTCTCCGGATTCCAGCCAAAAATTGAACGCATTTTGTTTATGGTTAATTTTTCCCCTTTGTCGTTCTTTGGGATTCCCAAAATTAAAATATAGTCTTTATGAATTTTCTTTAAAAAACCTGAGCTAAAATTAATGTTAGGGACTCTGTTTTTAATTTTAAATGGGTTAGCAATTCTAAGCTTCGAACTTATTTTTTTAAGCTCATCTGGCCCGATAAAATTTTTGCCCATTATTTTTTTTGCTTCAATTATAGTCATAAAATTATCTCTGCTTCTCTTTCCATTCTTGATAAGCAACAGCGTCAGTATATGTTGCTATATGCCCCAATTTACTATATTTATTAATTCTTTCAAACTCAGCGTCTAATAAATCCATACGTTTCCCCCACTTATTTGCGCTAAACCAACCCAAGTTATTTGCCGGGGCGTTAATAATTTGTATCTTAATCTTTTCTTCTTGCATAGCTTTCAAGAAAGTCAAAAATGCTCTAGCTTGATGATAATGAGAAGCGACTAAAATTATCCTTTTCCATTTTTTGTCTTTGCACATTTTTATTATATTGATCGCTTGCTCACGAGTGTGTGTTGACTCTTTCTCTAAAATAATATCCTTAGACGGCACTCCGGCTTGCTTTACTTTTTCTCCTATATCAGAAAAACTTCCATAATTTTTATTGTCCACACCGCCAGAGACAACTATTTTAGGCGCCCATTTATTCTTATATAACTCTACGGCTTTAGGAACGCGAAAATAACCGTCCCCCTCAAGCAATATTATCGCATTGGCTTTTTTTAATTTTTCGTTGGTAACCAAAATTATAAACTTTTCCTTGTTTGTCATATTTTTTATTTAACTAATATCTTCTTTTTTTATCGGTTCGCCGGCCTCTATGTTGCGTTTTGCTTTTCGACCAATAATTGTTGATTTTAGTTTAGGCAGAATTCCTAGGGCTGGTCGCAATTCAATAATATCTTCCTTTTTAATAGCTCCCCCTTCTTGAATAGGGTTTTTTGCATAAAGTGAACGGCGCTGAACTATAACCGTTTCAAACTCTTCTTCAACAACGTTTTTTTCTCCAGTTCCTAAAGCTGACTCTAATTGGCGGATATGTTTTACCATTTGGTAAAATTCCTCAGGATTCATGGAATGCGGGTGGTCTGGGCCCTTATCTTCTTTATTTAAGGTAAAATGTTTTTCTATAACTTTAGCTCCGAGAGCAACTGCTCCCAAAACAACAACATCCCCGGGAGTATGGTCAGAATATCCAGTAATAATATCAAAATCTTTTTGATAGGTTCCCAAAACATTTAGATTTGCACTCTCTATTTTTGAAGGATAATTGGTTATACATTGAAGAAGAATTAAATTATTATTGCCAGTTAATTCAATTGTTTTAACCGCTTCATCAACCTCGGTTAAAGTGCTGGCACCGGTGGCTAAAATAACCGGTTTCCCCTTCTTGGCAATATATTCTAGCATCTCATGCCAAGTTATATCTCCAGAACCGATTTTATAAAAATCAACGTCCAACTTTTCCATTAAATCCACGGCTTCGAAATCATAAGGCGACGAAGAAACCATTATGCCAATTTCTTTACAATAATCAAAAAATTCCTTATGCCATTCCCGCGGAAATTCAACTTCTTTAAATATTTCATCAACCGGTCTGCCCCAACTGCCATGTACTCCCTTAAGTTTCATAGAAGAAAAACCCTTTCCAGAAACTATTTTGTTGGCTAAAAAACTTTGAATTTTTACAACATCGCCGCCAGCGTCTTTAACGGCCTTAGCTAATTTTTTCGCCTTTTCTAAGTCACCGTCAAAATTGGCGCCAATATCTGCGATAATTAAAGCTGGATGATTTTCGCCAACTAATTTAGCGCCAATTTTTATTTCTTTAGGAAAATTGTTTTCTCTATCCATATTATTAATATTTAAATTATTCAAATTGTTCATCCACTATTTGCCTATCTCTATAATATAAGCAATTTTGGCATATGCTATTAAATTTTTTATTTTTTATCTCCTCCCGCAATTTCTTAATTTTTTCTCCTCTCCAAATATCTTCGAGTTTATCTTTATATACATTGCCCAATAATAATTTTTTACCATAAAATGTGCAACATGGGCTCACATCACCATTCGCCCATATATTTAAGCTATAAAAAGGTTGGGAACAAAAAGAATTTTTAATAACTTCTTTCTCATTATCATCTAATTTTTTAAGATTATCAACATGGCCAAGGTCCATATATCTTTGAAAATCAATATAATCAACTTTATCTTTCCATTTATTAATGAATTGCTCTGTCTCATGTTTATTTATATCCATTATTACATAAGAAAGTCTAACAACGGGCAAAAGACTTTTCGTTTTGTTCCTATAATCAATTAATTTATTAATATTAGCTTCAACATTTTTTAAAACCGGCACTCTCCTCACTTTATTATATGTTTCCTCTGTAGCTGCATCTATAGAAACTCTAAATCTAGAAATCTTATTATCAACTAAAGATTTAATAATTTTGTCATTTAACAGGGCCGCATTGGTAGCGAAAAAAACATCCATTATACCAGCTTCCGCAACCATTTCAATTACCTTATTCATATCTTTAAATAATAAAATCTCAGAACCCAAACCCAAAGTTATTGATGGCATTTCGTGCTTTTTAGATTCTTCTAAAACTTTATCAATAACTTCTAAACTTAATTCTGCTTTCGGCTTAAAATGATGCTCCTTATAACACATTACACAATTTAAATTACATCTATTAACAAACTCCATAGATATCATCAGGGGAAAATCAGGGATAAAATTAGTTTCCATATATCTTTGAGTTTTGTCAAAATCCTCCCTATATTTCTGAAATCTAGGGCCGAAGATTTTCCCTAATTTTTTATTTACATCTTCTTTCTCAAATTTATATATAAATTGATTTTTTTCCTTTTTTATATTTTTTTGTGTCATATATTTTGTAATTTTAAACAATCTTATTAATATTTTTAGAGTTATATAAATTTACTTATATCTTCAACTTTAAATATTTTATTTATATTATTGAACGGCAACCGGAAATGGTCTTTATTTTTTAAGACGAGGCTTACTACCTTTTTCCCACATAAAGCGCTTACATATAGAGCCATGCTATTAATACCCAAAACGCAAGAACTTTGTATTAAATCTTTAACAAGATTTTTGTTCCTAGAAATTTTAATAGATAATCTATTCGAACAACTGGAAATTATGGAATTATACTTATTTCTATCTTCAGATGGATGAAGTCTTAATATAATCTTATCTTTAAAACCCTTGCTTGCAAAAAAATTCAAAAAATCATTAAAAACTTTATACTCTTCGCCCTCTGCAAAAGGTTGCCCAATAATTAAAATATTATCCTCCTTTTTATAATTTTTTTTGGCAATTTTATACTCTTCTTTTACTTCTGTAAAATAAGGATTTGGAACTAACTTCACAGTTAAACCAGAAAATAATTTTTTCGCCATCTTAAAAGCATATTTATCTCCAACCCATATTTCATTTGGCAATTTTTCCCGCCAATTTTTTTGAGGATACCCAAACCTTTCTCGGTAGTTGACCCAATGTTCAAGAAATACAACTGATTTTATTTTTTTCTCCTTAGCATAGTTAATATATTCTAAATCAAGGGGATCATTCCTGCTCGTTCCGGTTAAAACCATTTCTATTTTTTTCTTATCTAGTAAACTTTTAATTTTTTTTACATCAGAATAAATAATCTTCTTTAAACCTTTCCTGGTAAAAACCGTTCGCGCTGGCTCATTAACCAAGCAAATAAAATTAAATTGACTAACATTCTTTTTTATATAAGCCGTTAATATTTCAGCGCTCCCACCGCTAGTACTAACGACCAAAACCTTTTTTTTCATATTCTTTTTTTAACAAACCATAGTTTATTATATCATTATATCTCCCATTTTTATAAAGCGCCTCCCTTAGCACACCCTCCCTTTTGAAACCAAGAGATCCCGCCAACCCCTGCATACCTTTATTTTCTTTGGAAGTTCCGCAAGAAATTCTATGCAAATTTAAATCGTTAAATCCGTGCTTTAAAATCAAATTTCCAGCTTCTTTTCCGATACCTTTCCCCCAAAATTTTTTATCTCCAATAATAACTGCCAATTCCGCAGCTTTATCAATATAATTAATATTTTGCAAAGAGATATTGCCAACATGCGAATCTGTTTTTTTATCAATAATAGCCAAAATTAAATTATTTCTTGTTTTTATAACTTTTTTATAATAATAAAGCATATCCTCATTATAGTTTGGAAAACGATGATGAGAATTAAACATGCAAACATCGGCATCGTTAAACCAATTTTTGTAATTTTCATTTAGATCTTTTTTAACAATCGGCCGGAGATAAATTTTTTTTCCTATTATAAAAGAATTTTTCATATTTTTATATTAATTCATTTCTAAATTTGTAAACCTTTTTAAAAGCTCTAACCACATCATCTAAATCTTTTTTGTCCATTGTCGGTCTCATAAGCTCAAGGGTAAAAAGCTCTTTCTCGTGCATTCTTTCAGCTACCGGACATATTCCTTTTTTATATGACACCTTTCCCTTATAATACTCAGAATTAAAGGGATAGCCCTTACTGCCAAAGGCTAAACGATTTTGAAAAGCCGGAAGTAAATATAACGGCTTAACATAACCGCAAGCTATTAATACCCCCTCCAATTCGCGAAGTTTGGTTGGCGGTAGCTCCGCCTTGACCGCCTTGACAAATTTATCTCTGTTGACACCAATCTTATCTTCATTAAAAAGAAAAACCAGTTGATAAAAAACGTGGGTTGCCCCCTGGCGAATCTTTGCCGGCTTTATCCCCGGAATTTTTGATAATTCTTTCGATAAGTAATTAGCGTTTTTAACTCTATCCGCAACTAATTTTCTTAATTTTTTTAATTGCACTCGACCAATCGCGGCCTGAATTTCTGTTAAACGAAAATTAAAACCAACCATATTAACCAAATTTTTGAAGCCCTTATTCTCTACAACCGCTTCGGCGTGATTTCTTATCAACATTAGTCGTTCCGCCAATTCATCATTATTGGTCACAATTACACCACCCTCGCCGGTGTGAATATGTTTATGATAATTTAAAGAATAAACCCCAATATCTCCGCAGGTGCCGGCGAATTTATTTTTATATTTTGCTCCGGGGGCTTGCGCACAGTCTTCAATAATTTTTAAATTATGTTTTTGGGCTATCTTTCTTAAGGCGTCAACGTTATAAGGTTGCCCAAAAATATCGACTATTATTATCGCTCTGGTGCGCGAAGTAATTTTCTTCTCAACTGATTTTGGATCAAGACAAAAATATTCTTTTTCAATGTCCGCGAAAACAGGAATACCCCCATATAACAACGGAGCCGTTGCTGAAGCGGCCATAGTGTATGGCGAAACTATTATTTCGTCTCCGGGATTAATGCCAATTGCACCCATGGCGCATTGTAAACCAGAAGTACAAGAATTTACGGCTATGGCGTGTTTAACTCCAAAATATTTTGCCCATTCTTTCTCAAATAATTTTACTTCCGGACCGCCATAAAAATCATTATGCCAAGCTCCTAGATAACGAGATAAAACTCCTGAGTCCAAAACCCGATTAACTGCTTTTTTTTCTTCCTTACCAATTGTCTTATACGGTGGAAACATCTTTTTTCTTATGGGTTTCCCGCCGTTTATTGCTAAATTAGACATTTTTTTTATCTAAATTTGATAAATAATTACAAATCTTTTGCGTTTGGTATGCGCTTGATAAATCAGATAATAATTTTTCTTCTTTTTTTAAAAATTTTATAGCGTTATTAACCAATTTCGGGAACGAGTTATAAAGCTCTGTTTGTTTGATTAACAATTTATCTAAACTTTTATACCCCTTATATCTTGAATCATCCGACACTGTCTGTCGAGAAATTTTATGTCCGAAATCAAAAAATTTAATTCTACCTTTTTCAAAAATTATATCAAGTTCAAACATGGAATATCTTCTTGAATCGCCAATCATTAGATTGAATTGTTTGCATTTTTTAAATTCCAAAAAACCAGCTATACTCCTATCTTTTTCATCATAATCAGCCATTGAATAATTCACTTTTCCTTTCTTAAAATCACCGAACAAAAAAGAACAAATGTCTATTAGATGAGAACCATAATTTAACAAGCCTTTAGAATAAATTCCTGAAGCGCAAAGTATCTTTCCTAATTTGCCACTCTCAATTTCTCTTTTAATATTATTTACGGTTTTGTCAAAACGTCTTAAGTAATTAACTGAAATCGGAATATTATTATTTTTATAAATTTTTAACAATTTTTCTGCATCCTGTATATTCTCGGTTAGTGGTTTTTCACAAACCACTAATCTCGGCTTATATTTAACGAGTTCTTTTAATACTTGAAAATGATTTTTAGTATCCACGCAAACACTTACTATATCAGGCTCAACATTTTCAAATACTTCTCCTAACTCAGAAAAATACTGGCAATTCCATTTCTTGGCCGCTCTTCTAGCTTTATTAATATCAATATCATAAAAGCCAATTAACTGCACCTCCTTATTTTTGGTATAAGCATGCGCGTGGGTTAAGACTGTTTTTTCTTTTGGTGAATCAAAGCCAGAAGCTATGTTCCCCGCGCCAACAATAATAGCTCTAAATTTATCCTTCTGTTGGGCTCTTCCTTCTGACATTTTTATTTATATTTAATAAATTAGAATTATCTCTTAAAAATTTTATTATATCTTTATAAGAAAAATCCTCATTTTCTAGCCAAATTTTTTCATAAATTTTAGAAAGCAATAAATAATCATCTTTTTCATCTAGGGTGAGGCGCAAGTCCGGCCAAGTACACTCTTTTTCCGCTGCCCAATTTAAAATATTAAAAATTTCCGGATGATTATAAATATAATAGGAAACATGGGTTCTCTCTATCTGATCTTTGACCTCCCTATCTGCTTTTACCAAAGCTTCTATTTTAAAAACCTGAACATCCAAACCGATAGGATAGGAAAGATTCACAATGTTTGAAGCATAGTCTACATCATTTTCAAAAAATTCCTCTATCCCCCTATCAATCAGACGCCAATCAACCAATGGGCAATCCCCCGTTACCTCCACAACAATATCTCCTTTTACTGATTGGGTAGCATTTAACACTCTCCCCAAAACATCTTCTTCGCTTCCGCGATAAAATTTCACTCCTAGCTCTTGCGCCAATTCAACTACAGGATTATCAAAATCATTTATGGTAGTTGCCACTATAATTTCGTCTAAATATTTGCTACGCCTCAATCTTTCAATTATTCTTTCTAGAGCTGGCTTCCCGGCAAGAGGCAATAAAACTTTGCCAGGCAACCTTGTTGATGTCATCCTTGCTTCTATTGTAGCGACAATTTTTTGTTTATTATCCTTATACATTTATATATCCTTAGATACTATCAAATCCATTAATTGTTCACCTAAAATCCAATCGTTATTTGTTTCGCTGGAGAATCTAAAATGAGGTTCTGTTTTTTTCCCCATATCATAATATTTCTCATATCTTTCTGGAGAAATAAACTCTGGCAAAATAACATAATAATTATTCAATTCGATTGAATGCAAAGATTCTTGTTCGGTTAATAAAACTTCATGGAGTTTCTCTCCCGGCCTAATCCCTATTATTTCCTTTTCAATTCCCGGGGCAATAATATCAAACAAATCAACCAATTTCATGCTTGGAATCTTCGGCACAAATATTTCTCCTCCCTCCATATTCTCCAGGGCAAACATTACCAAAGTAAAAGCCTGGTCAAGGGTTATCCAAAATCT
>Ga0265297_10005894_pt1 | contig 18259 bp, 17 predicted proteins | sample Munlanlwell13791_FD_192502 | JGI IMG/M metagenome (GOLD analysis project Ga0265297, IMG submission 192502) | Leachate microbial communities from a municipal landfill in Southern Ontario, Canada - Leachate well 137-91 | ecosystem: Engineered > Solid waste > Landfill > Unclassified | place...
GCCTAAGATAGGGTTAGAAGAAGGGTTGTGTAACACTATAGGGTGGTTTAGGGCCTTTGAAAAGAAAGCGCTTTCCTTGACACATGGCATTTAATATGTTATACTTGCAACGACTTTTAATCTAAAGGGCCTCTTTTTTCTAAAACAAAAAATCTGTGCAAAATATTATAGGACAAATTAACTGGATAGATATATTTGTTATAATTCTTTTAATCAGAATATGTTACATTGCTGCTGAACTTGGGTTATTCATTGAATCTTTTAAGCTGCTGGGAACGCTTGCCAGCATCTATCTGTCCTTGCATTATTATAAGCAGCTTTCTGATTTCACCCAGAATGCAATAGGGCCCAAAGACTCTCCCGCCTATATCTTTGATCTGTTTTCCGTTATTATTTTGGCAATCCTTAGTTACCTGATTTTTGCAATATTAAGAAAAGTTTTTTCAAAACTGGTTAAGGTGGAAACCTTAGACAACTTAAATAGATGGGGAGCGCTTATCCTGGGAGTAATCAGGGGTTTCTTATTTGCCAGTTTGATTATTTGCATATTTATTATATCGGATAGCGAATATCTTAATAAAAGCGTCATGAATTCTTATTCCGGTAAGCGCGTGTTTAAAATTGCGCCGGCTACATACACTTTATTATGGAACAATCTTTTCTCCAAATTCATGCCGCAGGAAGAATTAAATGAAGCAATACCGGAATTAAAAGAACTGCAAGCAGAGAAAGACAAATCATGAAACTCTCTTATTTTTATGAGCAGGCTGTAAAATTTGGAAAAAAACACGACCCCAGGAAAAAAACACATATAGATTCCTATCCGGATACTGCCTTACTTTATGGAAACCCCAACCTGGATGTAGAAAAGATTCTTGTGGGTATAGATATTGAGGCCAGCGAATTATTATTAGCGGACAGAATCCGCCAGAAAAACAGGTTAGACCTGGTAGTTTCGCATCATCCCGAAGGCAGGGCATACGCTGCTTTAAGCGAAGTGATGAAATTGCAGGTAGACCTTTTAGAGGATGCGGGAGTTTCCAGGGAGGTAGCGCAAAAATTACTTGATGAAAGAAGGCAGGAGGTGCAGAGGAGAGTCCTGCCCCAGAATCATACGCGCCCCGTTGATTGCGCGCGTCTGCTGGGGTTGCCATTTATGTGCATACATACGCCTGCAGATAATCATGCCTTTTGGTTTATCAGCAGGTTAATGCAGATACGCAAGCCTAAAAAGGTGCAGGATATCGTGGATATCCTCATGGGCATTGATGAATATAAAATAGCGGATAAAGGCTTAACCGGGCCGCGCATTATTTTAGGCAGCCCCAGGCGGCCTGTAGGCAAGATTTTAGTGGAGATGACAGGCGGCACCGAAGGCTCAAAAGATGTCTTTGACAAACTGTATAAGGCAGGGGTAAGGACACTCATTTCCATGCACTTGAGCGAAGAGCATTTTAAAAAAGTAAAAGACGCAAATCTTAATGTGGTTATCGCAGGCCACATATCTTCCGACACGCTGGGCCTTAACCTGCTTCTTGATAATGTAGAGCGAGCGGCAGGGCAGGCTTTCCAGGTAATCAGTTGTTCGGGATTTAACCGCGTCAAGAGGAGATAGATGAGCGGCAGGATTCCAGAGAATATTTTAGAGGATATTTTAAGCCGCATTAATATTGTGGAGATTATTTCAGGTTTTATCCCGCTTAAGCAGGCAGGGAGAAATTTCAGGGCATTATGCCCTTTTCATCACGAGAAAACTCCTTCTTTTATGGTTTCTCCAGACAGGCAGATATACCATTGCTTTGGCTGCGGGGAATCCGGAAATGCCTTTAAATTCCTGATGCGTTATGAACGCCTGGAATTCCCTGAAGCTGTAGAAGCCCTGGCAAAGAAAGCAGGCGTAGTGTTGCCGCAAACCGCTAAAGATGACCAAAAGGGCACAAGCATTACACAGCAGCTTTATAAAATAAATGAATTAACAGCCCTTTTTTACCGCAATAATTTGAGTTCTCCTGACGGAATACGGGCAAAGAATTATTTGCTCAAACGCGGCATAAAAGAAGATACTATCAAATCATTCAACATAGGATATGCGCCCCAGAATTGGGATGGCCTGATTAATCACTTGAGGCAGAAAACTATCAGCCTTGCTTTAATGGAGAAGGCAGGAGTGATTCTTCCCAGGGAAGGAGGCGGATATTATGACAGGTTCCGCAGCCGGATTATCTTTCCTATAACTGATATCAAATCCCGCGTGCTCGGGTTTGGGGCAAGGGTGCTTGATGATACGTTACCTAAATATATTAATTCTCCGGAAACAAGCGTATACACCAAGGGAAAGAACCTTTACGGCTTAAATCTGGCTAAGGATGGGATAAGAGAAAATGATTTTGCAGTAATTGTAGAAGGCTACCTGGATTTTATTATGCCGTATCAGGAAGGCCTGACGAATATCGTGGCGTCGCTGGGCACTGCATTAACCACTGAGCAGGTCAGGCTGCTAAAGAGATATACACGCAATGCAGTGATAATTTATGACCCGGATATGGCAGGGGAATTAGCCACGTTAAGGTCCCTGGATATATTTATTGAAGAGGAGATTGATGTTAAAGTAGTTACGCTGCCAAAAGGATTTGACCCCGATTCGTTTACGAAGCAAAACGGGATTGAAAAGCTTAAGGATAGAATCAAGCATGCCAGAAATCTTTTTGAATACAAACTGGGTATCTTAAAATCCCGTTATGATATTAAGGAAGCAGAAGGCAAGAGGGACGTTGCCTGCGAAATGTTATTAACCATAAATAAGTTTAAAAATTCAATTCTAAAATCAGAGTATATTAAGAGGCTTTCGGAAGAACTGAATATAGACGAACACTACATACTGGAAGAACTGAATAAAGTAAAGGATAACAGGCTGCATACAGTTATACGCCAGGCAGCGCCGAAGAAAGCGTCAAATATAAACCCGGTAGAAAAATTATTGATAAAGCTCATGTTAGAGGAGAAGGAGCTTATTGAAACGATAAGGCAGCACCTTGAGCCTGCGGATTTTCAGGATGAGAAGACAGCAAAGATTGTTTCAATAATGTTTGACCTCGTTGGGCAGGGGAAAAATTTAGAGCCGAACTCCCTGATGAATTACTTCGGCGAAGAGGAAATCTCTCAGATTATATGCGAATCCATGTTTTTACCGGAAGTATCCGAACAGAATAAAGAAAAAGTAGTATCCGATTGCATAAGCCGGCTTAGAGGAGAAAAATTAAGATTAAAGAAGCAGCACCTGCATGACAAGATAAAAACAGCGCAGCATCAGGGCGATGAAGAAACGTTAAATAAATTAATAGCGGAATTTGATTATTTAATTAAGAAGGGGTAGACAAGATGAAGAAGAAAGAATATACGTCAAAAGACCTGGAAAAGATTATTGCTTTAGGCAGGCAAAAAGGATACCTGACGCTTGATGATGTTAATGACCTCCTGCCTCAGGATTTGTCTTCTTCGGAGGATATTGACAAAATCTTTGAATTGCTGAGTAATGAAGATATACAGCTTGTTGAGAATGAAGAAGAGAAAGATACCCCGAAACTCGCCCCTGCCATAAAAGAATATATAATGGAAGAACAGTTAAAGGCGGAAGAGCGCTTCCTGCCTTTGGATGACCCTGTGAAGATGTACCTGAAGCAGATGGGTTCAATCTCCCTGCTTTCCAGGGAAAACGAAATTGAATTAGCCAAAAAAATAGAGGAGGCAGAGGAAAAATTCAAGCGGGCAGTGCTGGTTACAAGATTTGGGCGCCATGAGACGTTGTCTGTAGCCAGTGACATCCTGGAGGGTAAGTTAAACCTGGAAGAATTAGTAAAAGAGGATGTCAGGGTAAAAAGAAACTCGCTTAATAGAATCAGGAAGATTATCCAGCGCCTTAGAAGTACCAGCAGTATCCCAAAGACGCTTGGCTTACTGTTACAGTTCAACTTTACTACTTCGGTGGTTGAAACAACTGTGCATAAGCTTAATAAGCTCATCAAAGAGTGGGATTATCTTACAAGGCAGGGCAAGCGCAATACCCTGAGAAAACGCCTGATACTCAGGCAGCTGGGAGAATCTTATAAGAATGTAAAAGAGCAGATGAAGCTGATCAAATCAACGCATCTTAAGTTCAACCGCACTAAAAAAAGATTAGTTGAGGCAAACCTGCGCCTGGTAGTCAGCATTGCGAAAAAATATACCAACAGAGGGCTGTCTTTCCTGGACTTAATCCAGGAGGGAAATATCGGGCTTATGCGGGCTGTAGAAAAATTTGAATACAAAAGAGGGTATAAGTTTTCTACCTATGCAACCTGGTGGATAAGGCAGGCGATAACCCGTTCCATAGCAGACCAGGCGCGCACCATAAGAATCCCCGTGCATATGACGGAGACGATAAATAAAATAATAAGGTTTTCCCGTATATTCGTCCAGGAGAACGGCAGGGAACCCACGCCTGAAGAGATATCCCAGAAAATGAGATTGCCGCAGGATAAAGTAAAGGCTATATTAAAGATTGCGCAGGAGCCCATTTCGCTTCAGATGCCTATCGGCGATGAGGGAGATACTCATTTTGGCGATTTTATACAGGATAAAAAGGCAGTATCTCCTGCCAACGAAACAGTGCGTTCCATGTTAAAGGAAGAAATGAATTCTGCTTTATCTACGCTTACGGAAAGGGAGAAAAGGATCCTGGTCTTACGCTTCGGGATTACCGACGGCTCCCCCCGCACCCTGGAAGAAGTAGGCAATGTTTTCAAGGTAACGCGTGAAAGGGTCAGGCAGATTGAGGCAAAAGCCCTGAAGAAACTCAGGCACCCTACACGTTCAAGGAGGTTACGCACCTTTTTAGATATGACGCTTGCGCATCAGAGGGAATATTAATCTAGGCCTAAACTTCTAGATTTAAAGGCAGTCTTCTAAAAAGGCTGCCTTTTTTTGAGGTAATAACAATAATATGGAAAAGGCATTAGAATCAAATAGCAGGGAATATTTTGAGCTTCTTTTTAATGTTGTTCCCAGCGCTATCTTTGTTGTAGACAAAGACAGGCGGGTTATAAAATGGAACAAAAAAGCCGAAGAGATTACAGGTTATTCTGCGGCTGAGATGATAGGTAAAGAATGCACATTATTCGCTGAAACCCCCTGCCAGGATAAATGCGGATTATTTTCCGATGAAGTGCAAAAGCCGATTTTAGCCAGGCGCTGCACGATAAAGATAAAAGACGGCCGGTCAGTGACAGTTATAAAAAATGCCAATTTGCTAAAGAATGAAAAAGGGGACGTTATCGGAGGGATTGAAAGCTTTGAAGACATCACTGATTTTAGGCAAATAGAGGAAAGATTACGCGAGACCAGCGAAGAATTAGAAATAAGGGTCAAGGTGAGGACCGCAGAGTTGACCAGGACAAATGAGGAACTGCGCGGTGAAATTACCGAGCGCAAGCGCGCAGAGGAGATGTTAAGGGATAGCGAGCTTCGCTATCGCGCCATCGTTGAGGACCAGACTGAATTAATCTGCCGTTTTTTACCCAGCGGAATAATTACGTTTGTCAACGGTGCATATTGCAGGTATTTTGGCAAGTTACAGGATGAGCTTATCGGCAAAAGCTTCCTGTCGTTAATCCTCGAAGAGGACCGTATAAAAACAGAGGAAAACTTATCTATGCTTACTGTTAAGAATCCTGTAACGACGCACGAATACCGCGTTATAGCCGCAGACGGTTCAACCCGCTGGCAGCAGTGGACCAACCGGGCGATATTTGACAATGAAGGCAATTTCATAGAATTTCAATCTACGGGTTGGGATATAACCGAGCGTAAACGCGCCGAAGAGGAATTGCAAGAACACCGCGAGCACCTTGAAGAACTAGTTAAAGAACGCACTGCCGAATTGGAAAAGGCAATTACCAGGCTTAAAAGTACAGAGGAATCATTGCAGCGTAAAGAGGAACATTTCCGCTCGCTTATTGAAAATATAGAAGACATGGTCTTCGTAATAGACCAGGACCATAATATAATTTACGGCAGCCCTTCTGCCGAGCGTGTGCTTGGCCGTCCGCCGGAAGAATATTTGAATAAGAACATATTCAATTTTATTCACCCGGATGATTTACCGGCTACCGTTGATGCTGCCGCCAGTGCACTTAGAAATCTGGGCACTGCAAAGTCCCTGGAACATCGCCTTCTGCATAAAGACGGCTCATGGCGCTATTTCCAGACAATCGGTAGAAGCATCTTGGATCTTTCTAATAAACCGGTAATAATTGTTACTTGCAGAGAAATAACTGACCGTAAAAAAGCCCAGGATGAGGCCCAGGCCCTGAGGCAGCAGATTGAATTTATCCTGGGCTCTACAAAAACAGGCCTGGATATAATAGATTCAGATTTTAACATACTCTATATTGACCCTGAATGGGCAAAAATATACGGCGACCCTAAGGGTAAGAAGTGTTACGAGTATTTTATGGATAGAGGGGACCCTTGTCCTGCCTGCGGTATCAAAAAGGCGCTGGAAACAAAAAAGCCTGTTGTTAGCGAAGAAGTTTTAGCCAAAGAGAATAACAGGCCTATACAGGTTACTACTATACCGTTTCAGACAAAGGACGGTAAATGGCTGGTCGCTGAAGTAAACGTTGATATTTCAAGCCGTAAAAAGGCAGAGGAAGAGCTAAAGAGATACCGCGAGCACCTTGAGGAGCTGGTTAAGGAACGCACTGCGGAATTGGAACGTGAAATTGCTGAACATAAAAAGTCAGATGAAGAACGGGAATTATTAAACAAAGAACTTACAAATTCAAATAAAAGGCTTAAACAGCTTTCCCTGACTGACCCTCACACAGGGCTTTATAACCACCGTTACCTTGAAGAAGTTATTGAAGCAGAATTTTACCGCGCCAGAAGATACGCCCATGCATTGGCGATTGTTATGTTAGATATAGATTATTTTAAATCTATAAATGATGTTTATGGCCTTCAGTTCGGAGATTTAGTATTAAAGCAATTTGCGAAAGAATTGAAAAGGATGGTACGCAGGTATGATGTTGTCATCCGTTTTGGCGGAGAGGAATTTATTATCTTATCTCCGGGCACAGACAGGCCGCAGACCCTGGTTTTGGCGCAAAGGCTCTTAGATGCCCTCAATTTATGCAATTTCGGGGATAAGAAGCATAGCGTTAAGTTGAAATTAAGCTTTGCAGTGGTTTCCTATCCGGAAGACAGGATTGCCAGCTCTGATGATTTAATTAACCTTGCCGACAGGATTTTAAGCAAGGCAAAGGAATCAGGGGGAAACAGGGTTTATTCTTCCGAAGACCTGCTGAATGGGAAAAACCATCTTGCCGCAAAAACTAAAGAAAGCAGCGATGTCAAATTTCTAAAGAATAAGCTTGGTAAACTTACCAAAAGGGCGAATCAAAGCTTGATAGAGGCAATTTCCGCTTTTGCAAAGACCATTGAATTAAAAGACCATTATACCGGAGAGCACGTAGAGAACACTGTCCGTTATGCCACGGAGATTGCCAGGGAATTGGGTTTATCCAGAGAAGAGACAGATCTGGTTAAGCAGGCATCAATGCTGCATGATTTAGGTAAAATAGGGATTAGCGAAAATATACTGCTTAAAAAATCCAAGCTGACTAAGAAGGAATTTGAGGAGATTAAAAAGCATCCCCAGATAGGCGCTGATATCATCAGGCCGATTCACTTTTTGCACCCACTGATTCCTTTTATTTTTTATCATCATGAGCGCTGGGACGGGAAAGGTTACCCCACAGGCATAAAGGGGGAAGAGATTCCCGTGGGAGCAAGGATTATCGCCATTGCCGACGTGTATCAGGCATTAACCTCTGCACGGCCTTACCGCAAGGCATTTTCTAAACCTCAAGCGCTAAAGATAATTCAGGACGGCTCCGGCACCCAATTCGACCCTACCATCGTCTCCGTCTTCTTAAAGATTCTAAAGAAGAGTAAGCATTAATTAGCTTTATATATGAATAAACAACAATTAATAGTTGCTTGGGTAGTTATATTTTTACTTTATTTTTCTCTAACGCCTTCTTTTGCTGGCGATGAAAGATTTGGGAAGAAGGAGATTTACTTTACAAGCAGAAGTGAATTTGTAAAATTTTCTGAAGATTTCAGCAGGAAATCTTTTTCTATCAATCCCAATCGAAGCGAATTCTCCCGGCCTTCATTCTCTATTCATTCAAATAGCGCAGAATTTTCCAAGCCCTCTTTTTCTATTCAAACTAATACAGGTGAATTCTCAAGGCCTTCATTCTCTATCAAATCTAACAACGAAGAATTTTCCAAACCTTCATTTTCCATATCCACTGACAAGGACGAATTTTCCAAGCCGTCATTCTCTATTGCATCTAAAAACAGGGAGTTCTCCAAGCCATCTTTTACCATCGCTTCTAAGATAATTAAGCGAAGATAAACCTTAAGATTTAGCGGGTGGATTGGTTTGATTTCGAGCAGGGCGCGGAGGCAAGGAGCGGGCATGGATCCCTTGACATTTGCTTGCAAATGTCAAGGGGAGCGACGCAGCCGACCCGAGCGAAGTTTTGCCTCGCAGGGGCAAAACGAGCGTCCCTGCTAAAGCACAGACAAGACAACTCCCGGCCCTATCGGATGGGCCGGAGTGCCGCCCCTGCGGCAGGACCCGCTAAATCCCCCTACCATTTTGAATTTTCAGTAGTATAATGAACCCTTAAGGAGGCGTTACTATGATCAAGGTAAAGGTTTTAGCTTTGGTAATTGTTGCTCTAATGTTTTGTTCGGTCGTTGCTTTTGCCCAAACACCTGCAGAAAAAGCAGAAGAGAAGCCGATGGATAAGCAAATGGGAAAAGAGGCCATGGGCGGGATGGCGATGAATATGATGGGAGCGATGCAGAAGCAAATGGTCGCTACCAATGACGGGGGCGTTGTTGTTCTATCAGGTAATAAGCTTCTCAAATATGACAAAGACTTGAATCTTGTAAAAGAAGCAGAATTAAAAACAGATGATGCATTAAAAATAGATATTGGGTCTATGCAGGATATGATGCAAAAGATGAAAGAAAAATACGGGAAAAAGCCCAAGGCAGAAAGTCAAGATACAGAGAAGAAGTAACCTTGCATATGGATTACCAGATAAAGAAAGCGGAATTAAAGGATAAGGCTGCGATATTAGGGTTTTTAAAGGAGACTTTCTCCGGTTACTGGTCTTCTGACCAGCCTATTTATATACCGGAATTTTGGGATTGGTTGTATTGTAATAACCCTGCAGGCGGCGCGATTACATTTGTTGCTGAAAAAGATGGCAGGATAATCGGGCATTATCCCAATGTACTGCAATATTTGAAAATAGATAACAGGATATTTCAGACAGGGTTGGTTTTACATCTTGCGACGCACGCTGATTATAGAAGGTTGGGGGTATTCAAGAGCCTCGGCCAGGCGTCTATGCAAGAGCTTGTCAGGTCAAGAATTCCCTTTTCAATAGCTTTTCCAAACCAAAAATCTCTTCCCGGATTTGTTAACAGGCTGGGGTTCTTTGATATTGCCACCTTGCCTTTATTGGTCAAACCGTTAAAAATAAGAAATATTTTAGCCAAAGTAACCAAGAAGCCGGGCCTGGCTTCTTTCTTATCGTTTCTATTAGAGCCTCTCTACCATATGAGTTTTTCTCATTTTAAATTTACAAAGAAAAGAAGAAACATAAAGATAGAAATGAGAGAGAGTTTTGATCACCAATTTGATATTTTCTGGAATCGTTCTATGGCCCAGGCAAAAATCATGGCGCCAAGAGACAGTAGATACCTCAATTGGAGATTCAAATCCAGGCCGCTGCAGGATTACCAGATATTAGCCGCTTTAGAGGGTGAAGAAATAGCCGGGTATATTATTATAAGAAATGCTGAAGTTTTTTCCCTGAAAACAGGTATCATTATGGACTTCTTTGTGTTGCCGGGCAGGCAGGAAATATTTGACGCCTTGCTTGACGCTGCCTTAAGCAACCTTAGAAGCCAGGATATGGATTTATGTATCAGTACCTGCTTCAAAAGCAATATTTATTACAAGGCCCTGAAAAATGCAGGCTTTATTGCTGTACCTGCGGGATTCAATCCCCGCAAGTTGGTGCTTGTTGGCAGAATAAACTCTTCTGCTGTTGACAGGGATTTATTTTTAAATAAGAAAAACTGGTTTATTACTTTTGCAGATTGGGATGTTTTCTAAATGATGATAAATGCGCTGAGTTTTGATTTGGAAGACTGGTTTCACAATACACATCTGGAGAAATACCTGGACCGTTCTCTCTGGAGAACTTATGCTTCGAGGGCGCAGGAGAACACGGAAAAAATACTTTCACTGCTGAAAGATGAGGGGGTCTATGCAACTTTTTTTGTCTTAGGCCAGGTAGCTGAAAGGCACCCTGATTTGATAAAGAAAATTTCAGAGCAGGGGCATGAGATTGCTACCCATGGCTGGTCGCACACGCGCGCTTACCAGCAAACCCCGCAAGAGTTTGAGGCAGAATTAAAACAGTCAATAAAGTTGCTTGAAAGTATTACCGGTAAGAAAGTATTGGGGCATAGGGCAGCCTGTTTTTCGATTACCGCTAATACGCAGTGGGTGATCGATGTTTTAATGAAGAATGGCTTGGCCTATGATTCTTCAATTTTCCCCATTATCCATGATAAGTACGGTATGTCTGATGCCCCCAGATTCCCTTATATATTGCGGCAGCAGGAGGGGAAAAAATTGGTAGAATTCCCGCCTTCTACCTGTCAAATTTTTGGCTTAAATATCCCAATAGCAGGAGGGGGTTATTTCAGGCTTTATCCTTATTCGCTAACCAAAATGTTCATCTCTAATTTAAATCGTAAGGGGCAGCCGGCAATAGTCTATTTGCACCCCCCGGAATTTGACCCGCATCAACCTAAGCCACAGATTGACCCCCTGAATAAATTCAGGATATATATCGGGGTAAAAAATAATTTTAAGAAGCTGAAAAAACTTCTGCGTGATTTCAGGTTCGCTCCGGTAAAAGACGTATTAAATAATTTAGGGCACACCTTAGAATACTAACTCGTAACTAAATACCCCAAATTTTCCTTAATTTTCCTTGCCAAATACCCGTTAAAATAGTATATTATAGTATTGCTTTGCGGGCCTATAGCTCTCCGCCATAAAGCGTTGGCGGATTTCGCTATGGGTTGATAAGAGATTTTGGGCCCATAGCTCAGCGGTAGAGCAGGTGACTCATAATCACTTGGTCGGAGGTCCGATTCCTTCTGGGCCCATAAAATTTCGCCGAGTGAAATTTTAAGTTGGGGCGATTGGCTCAGTTGGTTAGAGCGCCACACTCACATTGTGGAGGTCAGAGGTCCGAATCCTCTATCGCCCACCATTAAGGAGGCTTAGGAGTGCCGATTGTTGACTTAAAATCGCAGTTAGAAAATTTGATTAAGTTGCAGACAATTGACAGTGAAATCTATGGCCTGAAGCATGAAAAAGATTCTAAGCCGCAGGAAATCAAGGCATTAGAGGCTTCTTTTGAAGAAAAGAAGGCGCATCTGAGTTCGCTGGAGAAGTCGCTTTTAGACTTGCAAAAACAGCGTAAGGATAAAGAATTAGAGTTAGCAACCAAGGAAGAAAGCTCAAAGAAATTACAAACCCAGCTTTATTCCCTTAAGACCAACAAGGAATACCAGGCTATGCTGCAGCAGATAAATGATGCAAAAACCGATGCCTCTGTAATAGAAGATAAAATATTGGAATTATTTGACCAGGCAGACAAGGTAAAGACCGAGACAGAGCGCGAGAAAGAGCATCTCAAAGAAGAAGAAAAGGGATTTAATGCCCAAAAGGAAAAAGTTGAAGACAGGATTAAAGAAATAGACGGCCGCCTTGCGCAATTGGAGGCGCAGAGAAAGCAGGTTATGCCGGAAATAGAGCCAAAGATACTTAAGCAATATGAAAGGATACTGAGTAATCGCGAAGGCCTGGCAATAGTAGATGTAAAGGATAATTCCTGCGGTGGCTGCAACATGTTCGTGCCCCCGCAGGTAATAAACCTGATAAAAATGTACGAGCGGATAATTACCTGTGAAGTATGCAATAGGATATTGTATATTGCAGATGAATCATCTTCATGAAGGAGATTGAGATTTACATTGACGGCGCGTCAAAAGGCAACCCCGGACCAAGCGGCATAGGAGTGGTTATCTGCAGTAACGGAGAAACAATCAAGAATATTTCCAGCTACATAGGAAACGCCACTAATAATATAGCGGAATACACTGCTTTAATTTATGCCTTGCAGGAGGCATTAATGCTTAAGGCAGAAAGCTTAAAGATTAATACCGATAGCCAGCTTTTATACAGGCAGATTAAAAAAATTTATAAGATAAAAAGCGCAAATATTATAGGCTTATATAATCAGGTTTTGAATTTGATGCAGGGGTTTAAGAGCATTGCGATAAATAATATTCCCCGTGAAGAGAATCGCGGTGCTGATAAGTTAGCCACTAAGGCTATAAAAGAAGCTCTTAGAGAAAAATTGGGCAGGTAGAGTGCGGTTACTTCGCCAAAATACTTTGGCGAAGAGGAAAGTCCGGGCTCCAGAGGGCAACGCTACGGGTAACGCCCGTCGCCTTGATGTTAAGTCAGGGTAGGATATTCCCGAAATTCCGACCTAACCGGTCGGAAAGCAAGGAATCCGACTAAAACGCAAGTGATAGTCGGAAGAGCCACAGAGACGAGCCCCGCTTTTAGCGGGGGTGAAACGAGGCAATCTCTGCGTGGAGCAAGGCCGAGTAAGAGATGAGGCATAGCCCTTGCCGTTATTAGTCTCGGGTTGGCTGCAAAAGGCTGATGGCAACATCACACCTTAAGAGAAATGACCGCTAAGGATGTGGGAATTCACATTGACACAGAACCCGGCTTATTCTACCTGTCTAAAAAATAATTTAATATTAATTTAAAGGAGGTAACAGAATGTCCGGTCACTCTAAATGGAAGACTAATAAATCCAAAAAAAATGCGGCCGATGCCAAAAAAGGCGCAGCTTATACCAAGATTATTAAAGAAATCACGGTTTGCGCGCGGGAAGGCGGAGGCAACCCGGATATAAATTCCAGGTTGCGCGCCTTAATTGCCAAGGCAAGAGAGGAAAATATGCCTTCCGAAAATGTTAAAATGGCAATAAAACGCGGGACCGGTGAAATACCGGGAATAATTTATGAAACAGTGATGTATGAAGCATACGGTCCGGGCGGTGTCGCGATTATGATTGAGGCACTTACGGATAATAAAAATCGTACTACCGCAGAGCTGCGTAACATTATGTCCAAAAAAGGCGGCAATATGGCCGGGGCCGGAGCGGTGAGCTGGATGTTTGCCAAAAAAGGCTACCTGCTTATCGAGAAAAGCAAGGCCAAGGAAGATGAGTTGATGTCTATCAGCCTGGATGCAGGCGCAGAAGATTTTAAATCAGATGATAAGAATTATGAAGTTATCACGCCTGCGCAGGATTTTGAGAAAGTTAAACAGGCTGTCGAAGCCAAAGGTATACAGCCGCAGGATGCCGAAGTAACGATGATACCATCTTCCACTATTAAAGTAACCGGAAATGAGGCCAAGCAGGTATTGTCATTGATTGATGCATTGGAAGAACATGACGATGTCCAGCAGGTTTACGCTAATTTTGATATACCTGACGAAATCTTAGAGCAGGCAGCATCCGAAAACGAATAGGCATGATAATTTTAGGCGTTGACCCGGCCTTATCTATAACAGGATACGGCGTTATCAATGCAAAAAATAATGTTCTTTCTTTGTGCGAGGCAGGAATAATCTCTACTTCCAGTAAGGATATACTGCCTAAGCGGCTGGATAAGATACACCGTGCGATAATGAAATTGATATCGGATAGCAATCCGGATGTTTTAGTATTAGAAAAATTATACGCACATTACCGCCACCCTACGACAGCTTATCTTTTAGGCCAGGCGCGCGGCGTTATTTGCCTTGCCTGCGCCAAAGAGAATATACCTTTGATCGAATATGCAGCCACGCGCGTGAAGAAAGCGATTGTGGGGCGCGGCTTAGCTTCTAAAAGCCAGGTCCAGAGGATGGTAGCCGGTACCTTGAATTTAAAGAGCCTGCCCAGATACATGGATGTGACAGATGCCCTGGCATTAGCCATTGCTCATAGTTACATAAGTAAGGGCATAAGTTATGGAGCGAAGCGAACATAACTTATATGCCCGAACTTATCCCGCCGTAGGCGGGAGTTAGAAAGCTAAATTAATATGATTTCAAGGATTTGCGGAAAAATTGTAGAAAAGGGGCAAAATTACCTGCTTGTGGATGTAGGCAATATTTCCTATACGGTTTTTGTGCCCACAGCAGTAATGCAGCGTTTGGATGAAAATGTCAGCGGTGACGGGAACGTTAATCTCATTACATTCCATTATCTTCAGGTTGAGCCATCAAAGAGTATTCCGGTATTGATCGGATTTCTGAATGATATTGAAAAAGATTTTTTTGAAATTTTTATCACTGTTTCCGGTATCGGGCCAAGGGCTGCCTTAAAAGCGCTGAATAAACCTATATCTTTGATTGCACAGGCAATAGATGAGGCGGATATGAATTTCTTAAAATCCTTACCCGGGATAGGAGAGCAGCGCGCAAGAGAAATTATCGCAAAGCTTCAGAATAAAGTAGGCAAGTTCGGCCTTATACAGGATGGTAAAGTGAAAGAAGAACAAACCAGGGCCAGCGACATTACGCAGGAAGCCTTGGCAGTGCTCATGCAATTAGAATATAAAAGGCCTGAGGCATTATCAATGATAAAAAAGGCCCTTGAGGAATCTCCCGGTGTTCAAACCACGGAAGATTTATTAAACGTAGTCTATAAACAAAGAAAATTAAGGTAATATGGCGGAAAATAACCTGAAGTCAGCAATAGAAGCTATGCTTTTTTCCAGCGAACGGCCCATTGCTATTGAACAGATGAGAAATGCCTTAGATAACATGGAGCCGACTGAAATCCGCAAGACGATAGAAGAACTAAAAGCTGAATATACGCAATCTAATCGCGGTATCTCTGTAGTTGAAATTGCAGGCGGATTTCAAATGATAGCTTCGCCTAACTTTGCGCCATTCCTGAGGAAATTATATAAAGGCAGGCATTTAGAAAGGCTGTCAAAGCCCGCCCTGGAGACATTGGCGATTATTGCTTACAAACAACCGGTGACCAGGCTTGAGATAGAACTCTTAAGGAATGTGAATATAGACGGGGTAATGAAGCACCTTCTGGATAAAAATCTTATCCGTGTTTCAGGGAGGAAAAAAGCTCCGGGCAGGCCTTTTGTATTCGGGACTACCAAGCAATTTCTAGAATATTTCGGCTTGAAGTCGCTTGAAGAGCTTCCCAAGATAGAAAATTTTCTAGAGAACAAAGGAGTCCCGTTAGACCTTTCTAACGGGGTTTTAAAAGAAAATTATCAAAAATGAGCCAAAAGGAGGTCTAACGGGAATGAATCTCAAAAAGTTGCGTAAAAAAATAGACGCTATAGATAAAAATATAACCGGGCTTTTAAATTCACGCGCCAGAATTACATTAGAGGTCGGTAAAATAAAGCAAAAAAAAGGCTCAGGCGTATATTCACCTGACCGGGAAAGGCAAATCCTGAATAACTTAAGCCTGATAAACAAAGGCCCCTTAAGCCAAGCTGCGCTTGAGGCGATATACCGCGAGATTATGTCTTCCAGCCTTAGCCTGAATAAGACCCTAAAGATTGCTTATTTGGGCCCCGAAGCTACTTTCACGCACCTGGCTGCCTTGAAGAGGTTTGGCTCACAGGTAGAATTCATTGCCTGCGACAGTATTACTGATGTATTCCTGGAAGTGGAAAGAGGCAGTGCTGATTACGGGGTGGTGCCGATAGAGAATTCTGTTGAGGGAGCGGTAACGCATACCCTGGATATGTTCGTGGATTCTGATTTGAAGATTTGCGCCCAGATTATTTTGGACGTGTCGCATAATCTGTTAGCCAGCTGTCCTAAAGATAAGATTAAACGCGTATATTCCAATCCGCAGGTATTCGGCCAATGCAGGATTTGGTTACGGGAGAATTTGCCGTCCGCAGAAACTGTTGAGGTCTCCAGTACCACGGCTGCAGCAAAAATAGCCAGCCGCCAGAAATACAGTGCCTGTATTGCTTCACTATTGGCAGCGAAAGTTTATAAATTAAAAGTCATCGCCTCGGACATTGAAGACTCTCCGCATAATATTACGAGGTTCCTTGTCATTGGAAAAAAATCTGCTGCAGAGAGCGGTTTTGACAAGACTTCGATTCTGTTTTCTATCAAAGACAAGGTGGGCGCTTTACATGATATGCTTTTGCCTTTTAAAAAATACAGAATCAACCTTACCAAGATTGAATCCCGCCCTTCCAAAAAGAAGGCCTGGGATTATTATTTCTTCGTGGACCTGGAAGGGCATGAAGAAAGCCAGCGCGTTAAAAAAGCACTCTCGGAATTGGAAACCAGGTGCAAGTTTTTAAAAATATTGGGTTCTTACCCTATTGGAGACTAAAGTGGAAGGATTAATCAGGAAAAATATTTTATCGGTCAAACCGTATATAGCCGGAAAGCCGATAGAGGAAACCAAGAGACAATTGGGGCTGCGCGAAGTCATGAAGCTGGCTTCTAATGAAAACCCCTTAGGCGCTTCACCTAAGGCAATGCAGGCCATCAGGAAGAATCTGCCTAATATTAACCGCTACCCCGATAGCCAGAGTTTTTATTTAAAGAAGAAGCTGGGCAAATACCTGAACCTTGCACCAAATAATTTAATTTTAGGCAACGGCTCTGATGAGCTGATTGACGTTATCATAAAAACTTTCGTAGAGGAAGACGAGTCAATCATTACCGCCGATATTACATTTTTGGAATATGAGATTATATCGCAGGTTGCCGGCCGCAGGATTATCAGGGTGCCGCTGAGGTATTTTAAATATGATTTAGAGTCCATCAAGAAAAGGATAGACAGGAAAACAAAGCTGGTATTTATTTCTAATCCCAACAATCCTACCGGCACTTATGTGACAAAATATGAACTTGAGGATTTTATAAATGGGTTGCCTGAGCATGTATTACTGGTAATGGATGAAGCGTATGACACGTTTGTTGATGTTGACGATTTTCCCAGCACCATGAATTACATCAAAAATAAGAACCTCCTGGTCTTAAAGACTTTTTCCAAGGCCTATGGATTGGCCGGATTAAGGATAGGTTATGCCGTGGCTCGCCCGGAATTCATTTCTTATATGGAGCGGGTAAGGCAGCCTTTTAATGTCAATTTCCTGGCACAGGTAGCAGCTGCTGCCTGCCTGGATGATAAAAAATTCATACGCAGGACCAGAAGAATAGTTTTAGAGGGCAAGAGTTATTTATACGACAACCTTACAAAATTAGGCATACCTTATGTGCCAAGTGTCGCAAATTTTATCCTCATTGATGTAGGCCGTGACTGCGTGGAAGTATTCAACCAGATGCTTAAATACGGCGTTATTGTCAGGGATATGAAACAATACGGTTTAAAGAATTTTATCCGGGTAACTATCGGGACAAAAAAAGAAAATGAGAGATTCATTAAAGTGTTAAAAAAAGTGGTAGGTAATAGGTAGCAAGTGTTGCCTGCCGCCTGCCTGACGGCAGTCAGGGCAGGCAGGCGTGAAATGGAGGAAAGATGATTATAGTCTTAAGGCCGGATGCAACAGATGAGCAGATCAACCATATCATTGATAAAGTCACGAAATTAGGGTTGACTCCGCATGTCTCAAAAGGCACAGAGCGCACCATAATCGGCGTTATCGGCCCGGAAGATATATTGCGGGTTACACCATTAGAGGTTTTTCCGGGAGTAGAAAATGTCATGCCGGTATTGGCTCCTTATAAACTTGTTTCCCGGGAATTCAAGCGCGAAGATTCGGTTATTGACCTGGGCAAGGGTGTAAAAATCGGCGGGAAAAAGATAGTGGTTATGGCAGGGCCTTGCGCTATTGAAGATGCGCCTACCTTAAACGAGATTGCCAGGGAGATAAAAAAAGCAGGGTCTGTAGTGCTGCGGGGAGGCGCGTTTAAGCCGCGCACTTCACCTTACAGCTTTCAGGGGTTAGGCGAAGAGGGCCTTAAAATTTTAAAAGATACAGCCGGCGCCTTAGGATTAGTTACTATCAG